>Ga0302325_10001267_pt1 | contig 65186 bp, 55 predicted proteins | sample Palsa_T0_2_FD_201948 | JGI IMG/M metagenome (GOLD analysis project Ga0302325, IMG submission 201948) | Peat permafrost microbial communities from Stordalen Mire near Abisko, Sweden - Palsa_T0_2 | ecosystem: Environmental > Terrestrial > Soil > Palsa > Peat permafrost | place: Sweden: Abisko...
GGTCGGGCTCGTTAAACCCCAACACATATTTTACCTGTCCCTGAGCCTTTAGCTGTTGGACGGCGGCGATGTTTGCCGTGGTGACGTTGGACTGGCCCCAAAACATGGAGACGAACTCACAATTTTGCGGGGAGGGGGAGGGTTGTGGTGTGCCCCAGGTGTAGTACCAGAATGCTTTGAGGTTGACGATATCGTCATTCCAGGTGCCATAGGTCATATTGGTGCTGAAATCTGCGCCCTTTTTTCCTGAAACGGCCGTAGCCGTGGAGTCTGAAGTCCTGGTGGAGGCGGTGGTGCTTTTTTTGCAGGCGCTGGATAAAAATATAAGGGCCGCAAGTGCGAGTGAGGATAGGTATCGGATCATAGTACCGTTTTATAGCAAAATGGGTGCCAATAGGCAACTGGTTATGCGGCAGGACACGTTTAATTTTTGGTGAATAAATTTCATTTTTATCTGTTGTTGGCGATCATTGGTACTACGCTGGTCTCCTGGTTCCAATTGAACAGCATACTGATCATCCTGCTTGTCGCCTATCGTTTGTTGCAGGGCGGTAGTCCCGCGTCGAGGGTGCGAACGGCTTTTTCGGATGGGCGGTTCGTGGGCTTCTTTATCCTTTTTTTACTGGAAGCCGGCGGTCTTTTTCATACGCACAATCTGTACATGGGATGGAAGCATGTGGAGAGCAAGGCTACGCTGGTGGCCATTCCCTTTATCCTTTGTTCGGGTTCTTTTGCGGATGGGCCAGGCTTCCGCCGGTTGATGTGGGCCTATTGTTGGTTATTGGCGGGGATCTGTGTCTGGTGTCTGGCGGCGGCCTTTGTGCAATATGTGCAAACGGGGGATGCGGGAGAATTCTTTTATCATGCTTTGACGGAGTCATTGCATGCCAATGCCGTTTTTTTTGCCGCATATGTGTTGATGGCGTTGCTGTTCCTGTTGTCGGCGGGAGCGCGGCAATCGGACTTCGGGCAGTCGTACTGCCCCCCAAGGCAGGGGGGCGCCAGTGGTCCGATGGGGGGACGCATCGGGCTGCTGCTCTTTTTTACTGCGATGATGGTTTTGCTGGCTTCGAAGTTATTGCTGGTGTTGCTGCTAGTCATCTTTGCGGTCTATTTGTGGCGCGCCCGGCGGGCGATGCCCGGGTGGCAGTCATTGGGGCTGGCAGTGGGCTTGTTTTTGGGAACGGTGCTGCTGGCCGCTACGAACAACCCGGTCGTGGGCCGCTACAAGGACATTCTTTTGAAAGAGCGGACGGCTGACAGGGGGCCCGTTGTGCATCTCTTCAATGGCTTATCGCTGAGAATTTTTATCTGGAAGGCTGCGGATGAGATTGTAGATGAGCGGCGGGCCTGGGTCTTTGGGGTAAGCGCGGGAGACAGCCAGGACCTGCTGGACGAAAAATATTATCAGGTGGGCATGAATGAAGGTTTTCTGGGATATAATTTTCACAATGAGTATATCGAGACGCTGGTGAGCGGTGGCATTTTTGGGTTTTGTGTGTTTGTGGGCGCGATGGTATTGTTGTGCAGGTCTGTAGGGAGGAGGGCAGGGTTAGAGGGGTGGCTGGTCCTTGCGGTCATTTTGTTGCTGGCGTGTACGGAATCGAGTCTCGAGATGCAGCAGCCGGCTTTTCTGTCGTGTTTTTTTCCGCTGTTAGGGTGGAAGAAAGTGGAAGAATAATGCGAAATTTGCCCGGTCGCCAAAATGCTCGCTGATGAGAAATAACCGCTATATTTTCTGGGTCTGTCTGTTGGGCTGTGGCTGGATGCTTTCGTGCAGCACGGCAAAGCATGCCGGAGATGCCAGAAATTTCACCTATAGTTATTGCGAGCCTATTCATCCCGGTGCAGGGTTGGTTTGGGCTGATGGTGCCGAGCCGGAATTGCCGGCGGGCAGGTTTTCCCCTCATGACCGGGTGCTATACCAGGAGCTTGGCATCGGCAGTCTCATCCTGGAGGCTTTATCGCTAAAGGGGGATACGGTCGACTATGCCAGGATCGGGTTGTTAAAACAGCGGGTAGCCGACCGGGTGAGAACTGCCAGGGTCGAACTGGAATCGGTATCTGCCGAGTTGGATTGTGAAGGCGAAAGGGCGAACCTTGCGGCTGTTTATCTGGACAACCTGAATAGCCGGCGAAACAGGAAATTGACTGTAGCGTCGGTGGTAACCGGTGCGTTGACGACTGTGGCCAGTGTGCTTATCCTGGGCAGGAGCGGCCAGATCGGCGTGGGTGTCGGTGGGGGGCTGTTGAGTGCCGGTCTGGCGTTGTCCACCATCAATCCAAAGGGGCGAAAGATCGGATTTTATCATGAGCGCAATCTGCTTCACGGGATATGGGTGGACTCGGCGTCGAACAAGAATTACCCGGTCTTTGTTTGGAACATCCTGCATGAAAAGCAGTTCAGCAATAGCGGGGAGGTCACATTGGCGCAGAGCATCCGCGGGAGGTGGATGCAATTCGAATTCAACGGCAAGCCCGACAAAAAGCAGATTGACCTGCTCTTTGGGAGCGGCGGTTTCTATCATGCCGACGATTTGCATATGCGGGCGGCCATGCTCAACCAGCTGCAATCGACGATCCGGTCCATCAACCAGGACCTGGTCGGTGTGGTAGAGTTCATCGAAAAGATGTAGTCGGGGTCGCGCCTTCCGGGAAGGCAGCGCCCGCCGGCTATCTATTCCGTCTTCAGGCTTTTTGCCGGGTTGGTCGAGGCCGCGCGCAGGGCGTGGAAGCTGACGGTGGCGAAAGCGAGGAGGATCACTCCGACGCCGGCTGCCGGAAAGATCCAGAAATGGACAGGGACGCGATACGCGAAGCCTTCCAGCCATCTGCCGGCTGCCAGCCAGGCCAGTGGTGCGGCTATCGCAATAGCTATGAGGACCAGGCGCAGAAAATTGTTGCTGACAAGCAGGCAGATGTTGAGCAGGTCGGCGCCGAGGACCTTGCGGATGCTGATCTCTTTGGTCCGCTGTACGGTGCTGATGGCGGCGAGGCCGAATAGTCCGAGGCAGGCCAGGAGGATGGCGAGGGAGGCGAAGAGGGTAAAAATGGCGGCGGTCCGTTGTTCGGCCGTATACAAATTGTTGTAATCTTCATCCAGAAAATGGTAGTCGAAAGCGCGCATGGGGACATAGGTCTTCCAGGTCGAGCCCAGCTGCGCGATGGTCTGGGGTAGTTGCTGGCCCTTGACGCGGATGAGCATATGGCGTACCCATTGGGTGTCGGCGAAGAGCATGAGTGGCCCGATGGATTCGTGCATCGAGGCGAAATGAAAGTCTTTGACGACACCTTTGACGATGCCGGGATCACCGCGCCTGATGGTTTTGCCGATGGCCTCCTCTGGTGTCCAGCCGATCTTGCGGACGGCTGTTTCGTTCAGGATATAGCGGTAGGCAGGTTTGGTGGTGTCGCCGCCGGTGGTATTGGCGGGGAGATCGGCTGCGGTGAAATCGGAACCGGCGACCAGCTGCATGTTCATCGTCGTGAGGTAATTGAGGTCGGCGGGGATGGCTGTGATCGAGAAGCTGATCGGACCGTGGTTGGTGACGGCGCTGAGGCCGTCGCCCCAGTCGGCGGAGATGGGGAGGTTGTAGGAGCCGGAGACACTGGTGACGCCGGGGAGTGCTTTTACGGCGTTCTTGAGGGCATCATACTGGTTGAGTATCCTATAGTCGATGGGCAGTACCATGACATGGTCTCTGTCGAGCCCGAGGTTTTTATTGCGGATATAGCTCATCTGTTGCAGGATGACCACGGTGGTGATGATCAGGAACAGGGAGATCACGAACTGGATCACGATGAGGGTGCGGCGGAGTCCGGCGTGTCCGCCGGTGATGCGGAAGCCCGAGCGGAGGATGCTGATCAGTTTTGTATTGGAGAGGACGAGGGCCGGGTAGGCGCCTGCGAGCAGGCCGATGAGACAACCTGCCACTATGATGGCCGCCAGGGTCTGGACTTGAAGGATGTCCGCGGCCACCAGGTGTTTGCCGGTCATATCGTTGTAGAAGGGCAGGAGTGCGAGGCTGGCGCCGACTGCGAGAACGAGCGCAATAGCCGTTACTACGATAGATTCCCCCGTGAATTGCGTGAAGAGCTGGTGTTTCAGGGCGCCGAGCACCTTCCGGATGCCGATCTCGCCCGTCCTGCTGGAGGATTGGGCGATGGCCAGATTGGTATAGTTGAAGCAGGCGATGGCCAGGATCAGTGCGGCGATCAGGAAGAGGACATATACATAGGTGATGCTGCCGTTTGGCTCGAAGCCATCCAGGGAAGAATACAGGTGCACCTTTTTCAAAGGTTGGAGATCGTAGCCGAGATAGTCGCTGCCCTCGAGGTTGGCTTGTTTGCGAACTTCGGGTGTTCGCATAAAGTCATTGACCTGCTGTTGCAGCCGTTCGACCGAAGAGCCGTCCTGCAGGAGCAGGTAGGTGATATAGTTAGCCGTCCACCAGTCTTCTGTTTTTGAAGCGTCCATGTTGGCGAAACTCGTGACGATATTGAATTGGATCTGGGAGTTGCGGGGCGGGTCCTGGACGATGGCGGCGACGGTAGCATTCCGGGAGTCGTTGACGCGGACGATCTTGCCGATGATGTCGGTGCTCCCGAAGTATTTTTTGGCGGCTGAAGCAGTAAGGACAAGGTTGGCGGGGTCGCGCAAGGCGTTTGGATCGCCTGCCACAAGGGGGAAGGTAAATACGGAGAAAAAGCTTGAATCGGCGTAGAGCCATTTCTTTTCCGTGAAGTGTTCGGCGCCAAGGCCGATGCTGGCCGGGAACAAGACCGCGCGGGTATATTCTTTTATCGCCGGGAAGGTTCGTTTCAGCTGCGGGCCAACTTTTGTGCCTGTCGTGACGACATGGGTGGGAGTGGGGGACGAGCCTCTTGCAAATTCCATCGTCACGCGGACGATGCGGTCCGCATTCGCGTGAAAGGTATCATAGCTCAGCTCGTCGGAGATGTACAAGCCGATGAGGATGCAGCTGGCAAGACCGATAGTGAGGCCGATGATATTGATCAGGCTAAAGCCTTTGTGGCGCAGCAGCTGGCGGAAGGTTAGTCTCAGGAAATTTTTTGGCATATACCAAATATACGGATCGGGTGCAACATTTGTTACAGCGTTGTGTCATTAAACTATAAACATATCGGCATGCTGCGTAATTTTTTCACTGTCGCCTGGCGCAACCTGGTGAAGAGTATATGGTATTCCCTGATCAACACGCTTGGGCTGTCCATCGGGATGGCGGTGGCCTTGTTGATCGGGCTATGGACCTGGGATGAATTGTCTTTTAACCATTATCATGAGCAGCACGACAGGATCGTCCAGCTGATGACGACGCAGACATTTAACGATCATACGGGAACGGGGCAGGCGACGTCCCTGCCGGTGGCGCCTTATCTAAGGATGCATTATAGCTCGGATTTCCAGGAGGTGGCGAGGTCCAGCTGGAATTTTACGCATGTCCTCGCGGTGGGGGACAAGAAGCTCTCGAAGGAAGGCATGTATGCGGAGCCCAATTTTACGCATATCGTCACGCTGAAGATGCTCGGTGGCAGCCGCGATGCGCTGAAGGATCCCAGTTCCATTTTGTTGTCCGAATCGACGGCGGCGGCGTTGTTTGGGAAGGACAACCCGATGGGCAAGAATGTGCTGGTCGATAACAAGGCGGTGCTGAAGGTGGCGGGAGTATACGAAGACCCGCCCCGCAATACGAGCTTCTATGACTGCAAGCTGCTGATGGCCTGGGACAAATACCGGGAGCTAAACGATTGGGTCAAGCGCAGTGAGGACGAATGGGGCAACCACAGCTTCCAGTTATTCGGGCTGCTGGCGCCGCATGTCGATGCCGCCAGTGTCACGGCGAAGATAAAGGACGCGCCCAAGGCGCATAACAAGGAGGGGAAGGAAGCGCTTTTTGTACAGCCGATGAACAACTGGCATCTGTACAGTGAATTCAAGGACGGCCGATTAGCGGGCGGCCGGATCAGGTTTGTCTGGCTTTTTGGGATCATCGGCGTTTTCGTATTGCTCTTAGCCTGTATTAATTTCATGAATCTCTCGACGGCCCGGAGCGAGAAGCGGGCCCGGGAAGTGGGCATCCGAAAGACCCTGGGTTCGCTGCGCGGACAGTTGATCGGTCAGTTCCTGTGTGAGTCGGTGCTGGTGGCTTTTATAGCGTTCCTGTTTGCCATTGGCTGGGTGTTGCTCTCGCTGAACTACTTTAATTCGCTTGCCGATAAGGACATGCGTCTACCCTGGGCGCAGCCGCTGTTCTGGGTGTTGACGATAGGCTTTACGTTGATGACGGGGCTGCTGGCCGGCAGCTACCCGGCTTTTTATTTGTCGGGTTTCCAGCCTATCAAGGTGTTGAAAGGGACGTTGCGGGTCGGAAAGATGGCCTCGCTACCGAGGAAGGTGCTGGTCGTCATCCAGTTCACGGTATCCATCGCGCTGATCATCGGGACCATACTGGTGTTCCGGCAGATCAGCTTTGCGCGAAGCCGGCCGGTGGGGTATGACCGGGAAGGGCTGATCACGGTGAATATGACTACCCCTGAGATTAGCGGGCATTACGAAGTCATGCGGAGCGACCTGTTGAAAACGGGCGGGGCGGTGGGAATGTCGGAGTCGTCGAGTCCTGCCACCGATATCTGGTCCAGCCAGATCGGGTTTGACTGGGTGGGCAAGGACCCGAGTTTTATACCTATGTTCAATGTGGTGGCTTGTACGCATGATTTTGGAAAGACCGTGGGATGGGACATCAAGGAGGGCCGCGATTTCAGTCGTGAGTTTACTACGGACACCGGCGCCAGGGCGGTTCCGGGAGCCGCTGCGAAGGGACTAGACACCCTTGGCTTCGGTGGGGCGCTTATCCTGAACGAGGCGGCGGTAAAGCTGACCGGGTTAAAACATCCGGTAGGTCAGACCATCAAATGGAACGATAAGAACCATACCGTCGTCGGCATAGTGAAGGACTTGGTCATGGGCTCCCCCTATCAGCCGATCCAGCCCTGTATCTTTTTTCTGGACTATGGTTGGCTGAATGTCATTACGGTCCGGCTGAACCCGGCCATGCCTGCGCAGGCGGCGTTGAATGCCCTGGAGCCCGTGTTCAAACGATATGATCCGGGCAGTGCTTTTGAATACACGTTTGTCGATGAGCAATATGCCAAGAAGTTCTCGGATGAGAAGCGGATCGGCAGCCTGGCCAGTGTTTTTGCCGTGCTCGCGGTGTTCATTTCCTGTCTCGGCCTGTTCGGGCTGGCGAGTTTTGTAGCCGAGCAGCGTATCCGGGAGATCGGGGTACGGAAGGTCCTTGGGGCATCGCTTTTCAATCTGTGGAAGCTATTGTCGGTGGATTTTGTCATGTTGGTGATCATCTCCTGTCTGTTCGCTATTCCGATAGCCTATTATTTCCTGTACAACTGGTTACAGCAATATGAATATCGCACGCCCATGTCCTGGTGGATCTTTGCGGCGGCGAGTGGGGGCGCCCTGGTGATCACCCTTATGACGGTGAGCTACCAGGCAGTAAGGGCCGGTTTGATGAATCCCGTAAAGAGTCTCAGGGCCGAATAAGCGGAATCCATATATTTGCCGGCTATGCATCAGGATGAATTCTGGCAACTATTTCGAAAGCAGCTTGCGGAGACGGATCTTCCCACCTGGATGGCGACGGTCTTTGGAGTGGCGGAGGTCTTGCTGGCGCGGGTGAACAATATCCTGCTCTATCCGGCGGGTATCATCAGCTCGGTCATCAGCGTTTATTTGTTGGTTGAAGTGAAGCTATATGCCGATGCTACGCTCAACAGCTATTATGTGCTTATGAGCATCTATGGCTGGTGGTATTGGGCGAGAAAAAGAAACGAGCCGCCTGTGCCCATCAGTTGGACGACGGGAAGAGAGTGGTGGACGGTGACGGGGATCATCGTTATTGGTTTCGGCTTGTGTTATTTCCTGTTGCAGGCGTATACGCCTTCTACCACGCCCGCATGGGATGCCTGGGTGAGCGTAGTGGCATGGGCGGGTACCTGGCTGCTGGCGCGGAGAAAGATAGAGAATTGGATAGTGCTCAATGTATCCAACCTTTTTGCGGTGCCCCTGCTGATCTACAAGGGGCTGCCGATGTTGGCGGTGCTCACCGTCATCTTATTTATCATTGCCGTAGCCGGCTTTTTCGACTGGCGCAGGCGTTACAAATTACAGACCCTATGATCCCGGCGCCATCGGCATTTTTGCCGGAAGGGGTGGCCGGCCGGATCCGAAAGGTAGCTGCCGCCGCGGAGAAACTGGGGCGGCTGCATCCGGACATGCTGGCATTGGCGTATGAACAACAGTGGTTTCGGGCGCTGGTGCCCAAACGATATGGCGGTCTGGCCTTGCCGTTGCCTGCTATGGTCCGGCTGGAAGAAGGGCTGAGTTGGGCGGATGGGTCCCTGGGCTGGACCGTGACGCTATGCAGCGGAGCGGGTTGGTTTGCCGGCTTTTTTCCTGCTTCCTTTCTTGCCATGGGGCGACAGTCGCCCGGGGAGGAAAAAAAGGAGCCCGAGGGTCTCTTCAGTGATCCCGCACTCTGTCTGGCGGGCAGCGGGTCTGCATCGGGCCGGGCTGACCTGGTGGATGGCGGCTACCGGGTGGAGGGAAGATGGGGATATGCCAGCGGTGCGGCTCACGCTACTGCTTTTACGGCGAACTGTGTTATATATGAAGGGGGGATGCCTGTCATCGAAGCCGGCGGTCTGCTGGTCCGGCCCTTTCTGTTTTTGCGGGAGGAGGCGGCTATCAACCACGATTGGAATGCGGTGGGTCTGGTGGCGACGGGCAGTCATGGATTTGCGGTAAGGGGGCTGGTGGTGCCGGCTGAGCGGATGTTTACGATAGCCGCGGAGGAGGCGGTCGATGATGATCCCTTGTACCGATATCCTTTTCTGCCGTTGGCGGAGGCGACGATTGCGGCCAACAGCAGTGGCATGGCGCAGCATTTTCTCGACTGTTGTGTGGAGTGGGGTGTCGGAGGCGCCGATCTGGAGGCAGGAAGGTTGGAATTGGAGGAACGGCGAACGGTGTTTTATAGCGAGCTGGACCATAGCTGGGAACAGGGTGGCCGGGGTACGCCGGAGGGGGTTAGCCGGGCCAGTAAGGAACTGGCAGCGGCGTCCTTGTATTGGGTGGACAGGCTGTATCCCAAGTCGGGGCTTGGGGCGGCGCGAGTGGACACCGTGATCAACAGGGTATGGCGGGATTGTCATACCGCCAGTCAGCACCCCCTTTTGCGGGGAAGTTAATTTTGGCGGGGAAATGCTGTAATTTTGAGGGGCCGGCGAGTCGCACAAAAAAAGGCGGGCTTTTTTGTAAGGAAGTGGCGCTGTTTTCGACTAAGCTGGAAAATCCTGTTTATGAAATGGCAGTTCGAAGACAAAGCCACTCAGGGAAGATTCATTGTCAGCATGGGGGATAACTGGCTAAAAGGAGCCGGTATCCTGCAGGGCCGGGAAGAGATGGTCAATACGATCGTCTGCAACCAGGGGCCGGCAAAGACGGTCGTCATAGACCGCATTTCGTATACGATGCCGGCCATGTCGGTGTTGCCATTGGTGGCCAACCAGCATTTTGTCTTTGAGCGCCAGGATCAGCTGCTTACCTGGCAATTCAACCGGGATTTTTATTGTATCGCGGACCACGATGCCGAAGTAGGCTGCGTAGGATTTCTTTTCTACGGTATCGAGCATCCGCTTTTTATTTCGTTGAGCGAAGATGAGCTGAAGAGTCTTTCGCTGATCGGCCGGTTATGCGTGGAAGAGATGTCGGTGAATGACAAGATGCAGGGAGAAATGCTGCGAACGCATTTGAAGCGGTTGATCATCAACGTGACCCGTATCGCGAAACGGCAGACGGAAAGCTACCGGCAATTCACCGATGACCGGATGAATGTGATCCGTCGGTTCAACCTGCTGCTCGAGGCGCATTTCCGTGTTCAGCACGAGGTGCAGTTCTATGCCGGGAAGATGAACAGGTCGCCGAAGACGCTCACGAATTGCTTTGCCTTGTGCCGGTACCCTGCGCCTTCGAAGCTGATACAGCGGCGGATCATACTGGAAGCGAAGCGTTTCCTTTACTACACGGACAAGAGCGCCAAGGAGGTGGCCGATGAGTTAGGTTTTGCCAGTAGCGCGCATTTCAGCCGTTTTTTCAAGGCCAATGCGGGGGTAAATTTTTCTGCATTCAAATCATAAATATATGAAGACGTTAAAGACGGTGTTAATGGCGACGGCTCTTTTAGGGGTGGGCTTTGCGGGCAGGGCCGTATTGCATACGAAACGTGGGGGAGAACCATGGCGTGCCGGGTTAAGCGGGAATGGGTTTGCGGTGGTGGAGCTTTTTACTTCCGAGGGTTGTTCGAGCTGTCCTCCCGCCGATGCGTTGATCGCCCAGGTACAGCAGGAGGACAAGAACCTGCCGGTATACATCCTGGCTTTCCATGTAGATTATTGGGACCGGCTTGGGTGGAAGGATGCTTTTAGTGATGTGGCGTATAGTGACCGGCAGCGTCGTTATGCGGCGTGGTTGAATTTGTCTTCTATTTACACACCGGAGGTGGTGGTCAATGGGCGGCAGGAATTTGTGGGCTCGGAATCCGGCGCTTTGCATGAAGCCATTCAAAGTGGCCTGGACCAGCAGGGGGATGTGCAACTGACCTTGAGCGGATTGAAGCGTGACGGTGGCCGGCTTGACTGGCAATGCCGGGCGGAAGGGGTAGGGGCGCGAGCGCATGTATCGGTGGTGGTGGCGTTGGTGGAGCGTTCTGCCGTGACGAAGGTCAGGGCCGGGGAGAACAGCGGAAGGACCCTGTCGCATGTGCAGGTGGTGCGGCAATTCGTGATGGCGTCGCTGGATGGCAAGGGGAACAGCGCGGGGAAATTGGACTGGCCGGCGGGAATAGCACCCGGGGAAGGAGAGGTTATCGCTTTCTTGCAGGACCAGGATAATGGGAAGATCATCGCCGCGACCAGGTCGCAGCCGGGTCAGTCTTTTGCCGTGGTGACCCGATCCGGGGAGGGGAATCGCCCATGAAGGGTATGTTGGAGCCTCGCCGGTGGGTAGAGCGGCATGCTGATTACCTGTATGCCTATGCGCTAAACCGGATCGACGAGATTGAATTGGCAAGGGACCTGGTGCAGGAGACTTTTCTGGCTGCCCTGGAGCGCGTCGGGGAGTTCGAGGGCAAGAGTTCGGAGCGGACCTGGCTTACGGCCATCCTGAAATATAAGGTGATCGATGTTTATCGCAAGCGAGCCAGCGGCGGGAGGGCGGATGTGGACAGGGGGGAGGAGATGGACTTTTTTGAGGTCGATAGCGGCCACTGGAAGGCCGAATATGCTCCGAAGGCCTTGGGCATAGACAACCGGGATCCGCTACTGCAAAAGGAGCTTGGGTCGGTGTTGCAGCGCTGTTTGCAAAAGCTGCCGGCGCTTTGGCTGTCGATCTTCACGATGAAGCATGTGGATGAGGAGCCGACGGAGGCCATTTGTACGGAGCTGAAGGTGACGCCCGCCAATTTTTGGGTGATCATGCATCGGGCCAAGCTGAATCTGCGTGCCTGTATGCAAAAGAACTGGTTGTAAATGGAGGACTATGGGAGTGATAAGTACAATACAGAATGATTGCCGCAAGGCTACTTCGCTGATAGAGAAGAGGTCGGTCCGGCCGTTGGGTTTTCGGGAGTGGTGTGAGCTGTGTATCCACCTGGCTGGATGTTCGTTCTGCCGTTTGTTTCTGCGGCAGAGCCGGATGATCAATGCCGTGGTCGGGGATCTTTTCCGCCGGGCGGAGGGCGCCGACCGTCGGATGGACGAGGAGGATAAGCGGCGGATGCAGGAGGAGATCGAAGAACGACTCAAATAGTGAAGGCCGCCCGTTGGCGGCCTCTTTTTTTCTCATGTGTAGTCGAGTTCTGGTTACCGGCTAAATGTACGGATAGCCGGGCAATAATTGGCATTTTTTTGTTGAGTTTTGTCTTTTTTCGCCGAAAATTAGTAAGGTTGCATGTATTTAAATAAACACTTATCTATGATAAAGAATTATTGGAAGACGGCGTGGCGGAACATATTCCGCAACAAGCTTTATTCAGGGATCACTGTTTTAGGCCTTACCATTGGACTGGCGGTGGGGATGCTGGTATTATTGTGGGTGCAGGATGAGACAAGTTTTGATGGGTTTCATCGCAAGGCTGCCAGCATCTACCGGGTGAATTCGCCTGTGGGCACGGGCAAGAGCAGACAGGTATGGGCGACAACGTCGGCGCCGGTGGGGGTATTTGCGATGAAGGAGGTGCCGGGTGTCGAGAATGCCGTGCGGATAATAGGAAACTGGGACTATTCTTTGTACAGCTGGGGCGACAAATCTTTTAATGACCTGGGTGCTGTCTATGCTGATTCGAATCTGCTGCGGATGTTTGATTTTACTTTGCTGCGGGGAAATCCAAGCCGTCCCTGGCCAGACAACAGGTCGATCCTCATTACAGAAACGACCTCGCGGAAATTTTTTGGGAAAGATGATCCGATTGGAAAGGTGATACAGGCCAATCATAAGGACAATTTTACCGTCAGCGGGGTGTTGGCTGATTTTCCGGACAATTCTTCGATCGATGCCGACCTGATATTCCCCATGTCATTGGCTGTGGAGACCTATAGGGACGATTTCTGGCACACGATGAACCATGACTGGGGGGATTTTGGGTACACTACTTTTTTGCAGGTGCAGCCGGGTGTATCGACTGGTAGGATCGGGAGGCAGTTGATCGGCATTCAGAAGCGGGAGGCGCCCTGGACCACGGTATCGCTGACCGAAAATGCTTTTGAGCTTCAGCCGTTGACGAGCATGCATCTGCGGGAGGCCGATGGCAGTACCCCGTTGTTACAGACGGTACGCATCTTCCTGGTTGTGGCGATCTTTATCCTGCTGATCGCGAGTATCAACTACGTCAATCTTTCGACGGCGAGAGCCATGTTGCGGGCCAGGGAAGTCAGTGTGCGCAAGATCATCGGCGCAGCGCGCTGGCAGCTTTTCGCGCAATTCATAGTAGAGTCGGTATTGTTTTACCTGCTGTCACTGTTGCTGGCCTTGCTGATGATGGCGTTGCTGCTGCCATATTACAATCAAATTGCGGACAAACACATGGGATTGGATCTTGGGGACGTCCGCATTTGGCGGGTGGTGGCCATGACGGGTGTGGCGACGCTGCTTGCTTCGGCGATCTATCCGGCGTTGCTGCTGAGCTCTTTCCGGCCGCTGGAGGGGTTGCGCGGTAAGCTTTCTGTTGGTATTGGAAATGCCGTATTCAGGAAGGTGCTGGTGACGACACAATTTACCGTCAGCATAGGATTGATGATCGCGACGGTGGTGATCGCGCGGCAATTGAACTATATCAGGGAACGGGACCCGGGGTATGACAGGTCGCAGATCTTTACCGTGAGTGCCGGGAATATGCGGGAGCACCGAACGGCGGTTTCCGCGGTTTTGGGAGCGGAACCTGCTATTACAGGACTGGCGGGAGCGAATATCGATGTGATAGAGAACCATAATTCGACCGGCGGTGTGGATTGGGACGGCAAGCTCCCAAACAGTTCGTTTATCATCGACCCGATGAATATCGATGAGCGCCTTATACCCTTGTTGAAGATAAAAATGGCGGAGGGTGCGAATTTTACCGGGGCGCCGGCTGATTCGACGCATTATATCCTGAATGAGACGGCGGTGCGGATGACAGGGATCAAGAATCCGGTGGGGAAGCGGTTGAAAGTGCAGGATGTCGATGGAACGATCATCGGCGTCGTAAAGGATTTCAATTTTATGTCGATGCGGGAACAGGTCAAGCCGGCTGTGCTCCGTTACCGGCCGCAAAGCTATCTGCTGTATGTGAAGACGGAAGGCAGACAGGCCGGGCAGGCGGTGGCCGCGGTGCGCAAGCTGTGGAAAGCGTACAATCCGGGTTTTCCTTTTGATTATAGTTTTCTGGATCAGCGGTTTGACGCGCTTTACAAGTCAGACCGGCGAACGGGTGGTTTGTTCGAGTTGTTTGCAGGCATTGCGCTTTTCGTCTCCTGTTTGGGACTGTTTGGTTTGGCGGCTTATACGTCACAGGTGCGGACCCGGGAGATCGGTATCAGGAAGGTGTTGGGTGCCAGTGTGGCCAGTATCGTGGGGTTGCTGAGCCGGGATTTCCTTGTTTTGGTAGGTGTGGCCATCGTCGTTGCCAGTCCGCTTGCCTGGTTGTATATGCACAACTGGCTGCAGGATTTTGCCTATAGAATTTCCATCGGCTGGTGGGTTTTTTTGTTGGCAGGCGGCGCGGTGATCGTACTGGCGCTCCTGACGATCGGGTGGCAATCGATCCGTGCTGCGATGGCTGACCCGGTAAAAAGTCTGCGGAGTGGTCAGGATTGATCGCGGGCTTGTCTATTGCATAGGCGACAATTGCGTGGGCCGAATGCGACAGTTCAGGCCCTGGCGGTTCAGGCGTGTTTCCCAATGTTTGATCATTTCATTCAGCCCGGCCATTTTGGCGGTGGCGAGGTTGAGGGCGTTGCTGGCAAGCAGGAGACGGGTCGGGGGTTCGGATAAGGCGCCGATCCCGAGCAGTGCTGCCGCGGCTTTTTGAGGGTCGCCGATCTGTTTGCCGTCGATGGGGATGGTCAAAGTGGAGGCCAGGTCCTGGTTGGTCGGGAACAGGGTTTGGGAGGCGCCCGGGATCACGGCCGTCATGTGGATGCGCGGGTATCGGTTATCCTTTGCCGGTAGTGCAGGCATTCCCATGCCGATGATATGGCCTGAGCCTTGCATGCGGATCCATGGCAGGATGTTCCTGATGACGGCTGCGGTCTCGTGGGGATCCGCGGGGGTATAGCCGGCGTTGATGACGACGGTATTGATCTGACCGAAAGTTTCCCGGGTGGTGCGGATGGATGCGGCCAGGGCGGCTTCGTCGGCGGCGTCGAATTCGAGCGGCAGGAAGCCGGCATCGGGTGTTTTGCTGATGGCCTCCACGAGGGCTGGCAGGAATTTTGAGGCCGCGGCTACGCGGTGGCCGGCGGCGAGTAATTGTTTAATAAGGGCCAATCCCAGGCCTTTGGAAGCGCCTGTCACGAACCATACTTTCTTTTCCATGGCACAAAGTTAGTGGGCGGGTAGGTTTCGCCGGATGCGATATTCAAGCCAATAAGTGCAAAAATCAAACAAACCGAGATTTCAAAGGCTGGGAGTAGGATCTGGCGCTGTGGCGATCCCGGGGCTCCGGGGTTCAGGCGATGGGGCGACTCCGGGGGCACTGGGGATCAGGCCATGGGGCGGTCGCGGAAGGCTCCGGGGGACAGCTGGGTGTTCTTTTTGAAGAAATTGATGAAGTGGGAACGTTCTTCGAAACCCAGGCACCAGGCGACCTCGCCGACATTCCAGTTGGTATGACGCAGGAGGTTTTTTGCTTCCTGGGTCAGTCTTTCAGCGATATGCCGGGAGGTAGTCTTGCCGGATGTTTCGCGAAGGGCGCGGTTGAGGTGGTTGACGTGGATGGCCATCTGGGCGGCGTATTGGGAGGGGGCGCGAAAAGCGACCTGCTGGGCGGGGGACTCGATGGGGAACTGGCGTTCGAGGAGTTCCGTGAACAGGGAGGAGATGCGGATGGAGGCGTTGGAGTTGGCGTAGATGGAAGTTGTCGCCGGCTGCATCTTGAGAGCCTGGTGCACCAATTCATAGACGAGGTTGCGCAGGGCGTCGTATTTGTAGGCGTAGTCGGAGGCGATCTCGGCGAGCATCTTTTCATAGATGGTGCTAACTGAGGCGAACTGCTCTTTCGATAGGGAAAAGACGGGGGTGGCGCCCGGTTGGAACAGGGGATATTCGCGCAAGTGCCCAAACTGGGCGAAGAATGCTTCGGTAAAAAGGCAGAAATAGCCGGATTGTTTGTCAGACAGCGGCTCCCACTTGTAGGGGATAAGTGGGTTGGAGAATATGAGGGCCGGTCTGTCCAGCTCTATCTGCCTGTCTGCAAAGCCGATCCTGTTGCTGCCTGTCATCAGGGTTATCTTGAAGAAGTCGACGCGCCGGTAGGGCATTGGCCGGTGCGGGCCGAGGAAGTCATCGATCCGGAATACATTGAAATGGCCCATTTCCTTTTTCAGATTGGCGGGCATCCAATTTAGTTTTTCGCGGTAGAAGTCTTCTATAGTCTGCGTGGGCTCCATGGGGCAAAGATACGAAAATCAAATATGTTTTGGCGCAAGGCCGGGTGGGGGTTTATGAAACGTGCTTTTGGTGCAGGGCCGGTTTTGGCTTTTTAGGCAGTTCCTGGGTGAGGAGGGCTTTGGGGAATTCGCTGAGGTAGGTGGCGCCCTGGCGAAGGGGGCCTTTGCCGTTCCCTTTGGTCCAAAAGAGCAGGGGGATCTGGGTGTTGTTGACGCCGGGGTAGTAGCTGACGCTGAAGCGAACGTCGGAGCCACGGCCATAGCGGTCGCCGCCTACCAGGCCGATGGGGGTTCCTGCCTCCACGGTCTGACCGGGTTTGACGAAGGCGGCGTCTTTTTTGAGGACGCCATATTGGGCGAAGGAGCAATCTGCCTGGGCGATCTCGACATAGTTCCAGTTGGTAGTGGTGGTAGCGCCGGCGTCATTTTCCGAATTGCTGACGTCGACGGCGGTGACGATGCCACGGCGTGCGGCATAGATGGTATCGCCCATTTTGGCGCGGAGGCGGACGGAATAGCCGCTGTCCTGTCCCCCGGGGATCGAGCCGGCTCCTTTTGCGTTGGGGATAATGTAAGCCTGGGTTTCGAGTCCGGGGGTGATGGGCAGCAGATAGACAAAGCCGGGGTTGACCACGGGGTTGAGACAACCCTTACGATAGCTGCTTTTATAGTTGACCTTTGTATCGTCTGAGTTGTTGAGCGGCGAGATCGTGAGCAGCTTATTGATCCCGGGTTTTACCTCGGCCTCGTAGGGCAGGGCGTGATCGGCTTTGCCATTTACGAGGGTCGTGAAATCCAGGTGGAGGATGTAGATACAGTAATCCTTGTTGTTACAGGTGAAGACATAGCGACCTTGTTTGTCCAGCGAGTAGCTGACGTCGACTACCCGCTGGGAGAACAAAGTGGTTTGTGTGAGGACAATCGAGAGAAGCAGGCATGCCGTTTTCATGGAGTAAAAATAATCTATTTTATTTCCAGGATGATCTTACCGCTTATTTTTCTCTCGTCCATAAGGGTCTGTGCCTGCCGGGCATCGGCCAGGGGCAGGGTCTTGCCGATCGTCATCCGGATCAGGCCATTGCCGGCCATTGCCGCCAGCTTTTGCATAACAGGCTTATTAGGCTGGGTGAAGACGAAAGAGGCGTTTACGCCGTACTGTTTGGCCTTTTCCGGCGAGGGGGGCATGGCGGTGGAGAGCAGGAGTCCTTCTCTTTTAAGCGTCTTCCACAGCGTCTCCTGGGCGGGGCCGCCGACCAGGTCGAGTGCGAGATCGATGTCCGTTATGTTGTCCGCGAAGGGCGGGGTCTTGTAATCGACGACCTGATCCGCTCCGGCCGCCAGGACGTTCTCCAGGTCCGCACCGGTAGCGGTGCCGATCACGAATGCGCCTGCAGCCCTGGCCATCTGTATGGCGAGCAAACCTACCGAACCGCCCGCGCCGAGGATAAATACCCGCTGACCGGCTTTTAGGTGGGCAAGTTCGAACAGGGTCGTATAGGCTGCGCTGCCGACGATCGACAAGCCGGCGGCATCGGCAAAGGAAAGAGAAGCGGGCTTTATGACTGTTTCGGTTTCGCCGGCCGTCATATACTCCGCGTAGCTGCCGCCTTTTTGGAAAGGCGTGCGGGTGAACACTTCATCGCCGGCTTTGAACTCCGTCACTTTTTTGCCGGTTGCCGTTACGATTCCTGCCGCTTCCCAACCCGGGATGAAGGGAAAAGTTGTTGGCACCATCTCTTTGAGATAGCCTTTGCGGATCTTGCTGTCGACAGGGTTTAAGGCGGCGGCCTTTACCTGTATGAGGACTTCGTCGTCCTGCGGAACGGGGGTGGGGATCTCTTCTAATTGCAGGACTTCCACGCCTCCGTATTGATGTACTTGTATTGCTTTCATCATTCAATTTTTATGACAACAAAATTACCCCGGGGCTGGGGGAGGGGAGTTGTATGAAACGGCTAATCTTGATACAACCCATGTATTAAAACCGTACAGTCGCGCAGTCTCTTCATACACAATTATTTGAGTCATAAAATGTTATAATAATGGCATCCTTTTGGCCGCAAAAAACGCACACCACTCACCCCATCTAATCGCTGCTTGTATGATCAAAAACTACTTCCTCAATGTTTTCCGGAACTTATCCCGGCACCGGAGTTATACCATCATCAATATCGCAGGCCTGACAACAGGTATTGCCGTCTGTCTGCTGATATTCGTGATCATCCGCTTCGAAACTAGCTTTGACGGTTTCCATGCCAAAGCAGACCGGATCTACCGGGTCCTGACAGAATACCATCACCCGGGCGACCTGGGGATATTTTACGGGGCAGATGCACCCCGGCCCTTCCCAAGCATGATTAAAACCGGCTTCCCGGATGTGCAAAAGTCATCCGGAATCCACGCTTCTTCCAACGACCAGATCATCATCCTGGATGACAAAGGACAAACAGAAAAGAAATTCAAAGAAGCGACGGGCCTTTTTGCAGTAGAACCCGAGTTCTTCGACATGTTTGACTTTAAGTGGCTCGCCGGCGACCCTGCTTCCTCCCTCAAAGACCCGCATTCCGCCGTTCTGAGCAAAGAAATCGCCATCAAGTATTTCGGTGACTGGAAAAACGCACTGGGCCGAACAATTAAAATAAACAACATCCTGCTCTTTAAAGTTACCGGCATCCTCGCCACCATCCCCGCCAACACGGATTTCCAGTTTAAGATCGTCCTCCCATATGGCCGCCTCCTGGGATTCTATGCCGGCGTCGGATGGGACGGCGGTGGCGGTAACCATGACTGTTACCTGCTGTTGCCAAAAGGCGAGACCCAAGCCTCATTCGATCAACGGCTCAGGGCCTATGGCAAAAAGTTCCGGGCCGCCGACGACAAAAACGAGCTGGTGATACAACCACTAAGTGAAGTTCACTATTACGACAGTCACAGCCATATCCGGAATTTTCTCGGAAGGACCATCGCCCGCGAAGTGATCCGGACCCTCTGGATCATTGCCGCATTTATCCTTTTGATCGCCTGCGTCAACTTTATCAACCTGTCGACCGCGCAGGCCGTAAATCGTGCCAAAGAAGTCGGCGTCAGAAAAGTGCTGGGCAGCAGCAAAGGACAACTAAGACGGCTGTTCCTGCTCGAAACATTTATGCAGGTATTCGCATCCGTTTTGCTGGCAACAGTGCTGACCGCCCTTGTTATAAAGCCTGTGGGACAAATAATGGACCTGCCGCTCTCCTTCGAACTTTTTCAACAGCCCACCATTGCCTTGTTTCTCCCGGCATTATCCCTGGTGATCACCTTCCTGGCCGGCTTTTATCCTTCCGTCCTGTTGTCGGGCTACAACCCTGTGGATGCCCTCAAAAGCAAGGTAGCCGCAAGCAAAAGAGGCAGCATCTCCCTGCGACGCGGCCTGGTCGTATTTCAATTTGTGATTGCTCAGGCCATGATCATCGCGACTGTCATCATCGTCAGGCAAATGAATTATTTCAACAAGGGATCCATGGGATTCGACAAAGAGGCCCTTGTCACCGTTCCGATACCTCCGGACAGCGCCGGCAATAGCCGGATCAACTATCTCCGCAATAGCCTGACGGCCATGCCGGGGATAGGTCACGTCACTTTCAGTTCCAGTGACCCAGCCACAGACGATAACAATTGGAGCGATTTCGAATATGATCACAACCCTGCCATGGGCAAGGAAATGTATTCCATCTTAAAATTCACAGATGCGCAATATCTGACGACCTTCGGTTTGCCACTGGCGGCAGGCAGAAATTTCTCGTCCGATACCGCCCATGAATTCCTGGTTTCCGAAAACCTGGTCCACAAACTGGGGATCACTCGCGTCGAAGATGTCGTAAATAAAGACATGGACCTTTGGGGCGGGTATCTCAAAGGAAAGATCGTCGGTGTGCTCAAAGATTTTCATTCCACCGGCTTCAAAGACAAATACTCCCTGGTCATCCTGACACCATTCAAGCGAGCCTACGACAAAGCCGGGATCAAATTGACATCAGGCAACCCTGCCGCCACCCTGGCGGCGATCGAAAAATTATGGAACCAGACCTTCCCCAATTATGTCTTCGAATACAAGTTCCTGGATGACTCCATCGAAGCCTTCTATCGCCAGGAACAGCAGCAGGCCGTGCTTTATAAGATCTTCGCGGCAATAGCCATATTTCTTGGCTGTCTCGGCCTTTATGGACTGGCTTCCTTCATGGCCGTTCAACGCACCAAGGAAGTGGGGATCCGCAAAGTGTTGGGCGCTTCCATCCAAAATATAGTATACCTTTTCACGAGAGAATTTGCCGTGCTCATCGCCATTGCCTTCGTCATCGCTGCTCCGATCGCCTGGTATTTTATGCACCGCTGGCTGCAGGATTATGCGTTCCGCCTGCCCATTACGTGGTGGATCTTTTTGGCGGGTGGGGCCGCTTCACTCACCGTCGCATTGCTGACCATCAGCTTCAATGCGATGAAAGCGGCAAGGGCCAACCCGGTCAAAAGTTTGCGATCCGACTAAACGAGTCTGGTGAAATTACCGCGGGATCAAGTTTTAGCCTCTATAGCTGCGGCGAGAGGAATTGTACGAGCGGATCGTTCTTAAGCAGCTGTGTAGCGGAGACGCCGAATGTCCTTTTGAAGAGGCGGGTGAAATGGGCCTGGTCGGTGAACCCGTTTTGAATGGCGCTGGCAGCCATGGGCGTTCGCTTTTTTATGACCTCGGTCATGACCTGTTTTATACGGTGCCAGAGGATATATTGCGAAAAAGGGATGCCCGTTTCCTGCGCGAAGAGATGGCGGAGTCGTTCAGTGGAGAGAAAGACTTCTTTCGAGACGTCTTCCAATGCCAGGGGATCATCGAGATGCGCGTCGATATAGGCCAGGGCTTTTGTCATCCTTTCGTCTTTTTGCCGGTCATGGGCGGCGGCTTGCGGCGGAAGTATTGTATCCATGCAAGCGATCGCCAGTTTCCGCAATTCGACAGGTGAGGCCGTTCGGTTATATTCGGCTGACATGTCTGCTAATTTGTCGATGGGAAGCAGGGTTTGGATGGGGATAAAGTCCTGTTCGTTCAGCATTGCTTTCAACTGCCAGCCCTGGTAGCTGTCAGCGTCGATAAAGTAGACCAGCACTTCGGTCTCTTGTGCCCGGCAGGAATGGCTAATGCCCTGGTTAATAAGAAAACCCTTAAGCTGGCTGTAGTTTTTTGTTCCAATCTTACAATCGAACGGAGCGTTGAGGCTTATGACCAGCTGAAAGCATTGATGGTAGTGGATGTCTACGATCGCTTGTCGTGCACCGAAACAAATGATGTGTTCGAAAGCAAGATCCGGCATGCGCAAAACTACGAAAAACCGGATCGGATAGCGGTCAGTGGGGACAATAGCCGTTAAAATATTACGTTTCATATCATTAAGCGCTCAGTTCCGCTGCCGCTATACATGTGATTGGTTAATAAGAGATAATGCATGAATAGATTTATACATAGACTTGCTACCCGCTTGCGCAGCAAAAAGAAGGGCGTTTCGAAGAGCAACGCGGATGAGCCTGATCTCAAATTGATTTCGGAGCAGTTGGACAGGCAGAAGGCTTTCTACGAGAATATCCTGAACAAATTACCCACTGATATTGCGGTCTTTGATTCCGAGCACCGGTATCTTTTCGTCAATCCCGGGGCGATAAGCAAGGAGGAATACAGGAAGTATATCATCGGCAAGGATGACTATGAATATGCGGTTTACCGGAACAGGGATATTTCGGTTGCACATTCCCGGCGGGCGAAATTTTTGGAGGCCAGGGAATCGGGTAAGGAGATAAGATGGGAGGACAGTCTGACCGATCCGCACGGCAATGTGATCACGCATATGCGGCGGATGTTCCCGGTGTATGATGAAAAGGGGGAGTTGTCGCAGGTGATCGGTTTTGGCATCGACATCACGGACCGGAAGATCATGGAAGAAAAGCAGGCGGCGCTGGTGAAGCAGTTATCGGCGAATAATGCGCAGCTGATCGATTTTTGCAGCATCGTGTCGCACAACCTGCGGGCGCCGCTCGTGAATATCTCGATGTTAGTGGATTTTATTGAGGCCAGTGCCGATCCTGCGGAACAGAAAATGTTGATCGGGAAATTACGGCCGGTCATCGACAACCTGCATGCGACGTTCAATGAGCTGGTAGAGTCGATACAGGTCCGGCAGGACCTGGAGGTCCAGCGGGAGCAGGTCTGTCTGGAGGCTTGCATGAAGCGAACGGTCGATGGTTTGCAAACGGAGATCAACCGTTTGGATGCCCATATAGAAACGGACTTCAGTGCCGTGTCGGTGATCGAATATCCGCCGCAGTATTTGAACAGCATCATTCATAACCTGGTGAGTAACTCGCTGAAGTATCATTATCCGGGCCGGAAGCCGCTGATCAGTGTCAGGACGGAGAAGGCCGGCGACAACGTGATCCTCTCGGTGAGCGACAATGGGCTGGGGATCGATCTTGTCAAGCACAAAGAAAATTTCTTCAAGATCGGGAAAGTCTTTCATCGTCATCCCAATGCCAAGGGCTTTGGGCTTTACATGACCAAGACGCAGGTCGAGGCCATGGGTGGACGGATATGGGTGGAGAGCGTTCCTAATGAGGGGTCGGTGTTTTTTATCGAATTTGCGAATCGGATAAAACAAGCTTCGTGAAGAGCATATTTCTTATAGACGACGATCCTATTTTTGTGTACCTGACGAGGAGGATCATCGCCAGCACTAACTGCCCCTGCGAGATCAATGAGTTCACCGATGGGGAGCTGGCGCTCGACTACCTGAGCAAGATGCGTGAAAAGGCGGAGCTGTTACCGGATGTCATTTTTCTGGACCTGAGCATGCCGGTGATGGACGGATGGGAGTTTTTGAAGGAGTATGATTTGCTGAAGCCGAATATAAAAAAGGAGATCTCGTTGTATATCGTTTCTTCTTCGATCTCGCCGCAGGAAGTGGAGCGATCGAAGAGTTACACCGTGGTGGCTGATTTTCTGATCAAGCCCGTGGAGCGGGGGAAGATCGTGGAGATCATGACCGGTGTGAGCGAGACGACCCCATGAACCAGTGACTATGATGCCGTGACGATTGCCCGAACCCGACCGAAAAACCGTATTTATGTTTGATCCGACCCTTGTTGATCTGCCAATCCTGCGGAAGAGAGCGTATAATCTCCGGTGGGCTACCGTGCCCGAGGATGTGATCCCGCTGACTGCCGCAGACCCCGACCTTCCTTGTGCGCCGCAGATCGCGGATGCCATTGCGCGTTTTGCCAGGCAACGCTATTTCTGTTATGGCCCTCCCGAGGGGATGATGGAATTCAGGGAAAGCATGGCGGCTTACTTTGACTCCCGGCGGCAGATACCGGCTTCTCCCGGTTGGATATTTCCCGTCGACAGTGCGGCTTACGGTATCTATCTGACCTGTCAGGCTTTTCTCTCTCCCAATGACGAAGCCATCGTCTTTGATCCCGTTGATTTTCTTTTTCGCTATGCCATCGAGGCAGCTGCCGCGAGGCCCGTGCCATTTTCCATCCCGCCGGGGGATGCGCCCGTGGATTTTGGCCGTTTGGAGAAACTGATCACCGGGAAGACGAAACTCATCTGTCTTTGCAATCCTTTGAACCCGACGGGCAAGGTCTTTACCGAAAGGGAGTTGATGCGATTTGGGGAATTGGCCTGCAGGCATGACCTGCTGATCCTTTCCGACGAAATATGGAGTGATATCGTCTATCGGCCGAATGGATTTACCAGTATTGCGGCTTTAGGCAAGGAAGTGCGGGACAGGACGGTGACGATCACGGGATTCAGCAAATCCTATGGGCTGGCCGGTCTGCGCATCGGCGCCGTGATGGCCTCCGACAGGGGTATATTCAGTCAGTTGTTCAATGCTTCGCTGCATAAATCGACCGTACATGGAGTGAGTTCGCTTTCACAGGTGGCGGCCACTACGGCGCTGAATGACTGCGGTGATTGGCTGAGGGAATTTCTCCGGCACCTGGAAGCCATGCGGGACCGCTGCGTCGATGGACTAAATGCCATCCGGGGCGTGCGCTGTCTGCTTCCCGAGGGCTGCTATGTGGCTTTTGCCGATATCACGGGGACGGGTATGGGATCGGCGGATATGCAGGAGCTCTTGTTCAACGACGCGCGTGTCGCTGTCGTCCCGGGGCTGCGGGAATGGTTTGGGGATGGGGCCGATGGGTATATCAGATTGAGTTTCGCCACCTCGGAAGCTATTTTGTCCCGTGCGTTGGGGCGGATGAAAAACACCATAGAAAGCATATGAAAGTCGTCATCATAGGAGGGGGTATCGCGGGTTTGACCATGGGCGCTTTTTTGCAGCGCCTGGATGCCGACGTGGTCGTTTGTGAAAAGATGGCTGAACTCGGTGACAAAGGACATGCCTTTCTGATCCATGGCGATGCCTTGTCCATTCTGCGGGAACTGCGGATGGGCTCCCGCGTCTCGCTGCCGGGCACGACGGTAAACTATTTTTCCCAGCGGCGGCCGGGCGGCGAAGAGATCAGGAAGGAGGCCCTGAGTTCCTGGCATTGTATGAGGCGATGCGAGCTAACGGGTTTTCTGCATACATTATTGAAGCCCCTGACCGTTGTCCAGGGGAGGGCCTTTTCGCATTTCATACGGGAGCGCGGCAAGATCGTTGCCGCTGCCTTTGCCAATGGGGAAGTGGAATACGGCAATATCTTTATTGGCGCGGATGGCGCCAACTCGAAAGTTCGGGAGGCCATTTTCGGTCCCATCGACCTCTCTCCGGTAGCAGTGAAAGAGATCGTCGGTTCTTCGCGCAGCAAGAAGCTGGCGCGTCGCTATGCGCATATGTTCGTGAAGATACAGGAGGCGAGCCGGGGCCTGGCCTTTGGCATGATCCCCACGGATGATCAGGAAGCCGTATGGTTTATGCAATATGACCCCCGGATCGCCGACACCGTCTCCGACGAACCGGGCGATATCCGGGATTTTTGTTATGACATGCTTCGGGATTTTCCCGCTGTCGTGAAGGAGGTGTTGACCAGCGCCGATCCCGGCAAGACCTATGTCTGGAATACAAAGGATTTTGATCTGCTCCCTTCTTTCCACCGGGAAAATGTAGTGCTGCTCGGAGACGCCGCGCATCTCACGCTGCCTTTCACGAGTGCCGGCACCACCAATGCAATTATCGGGGCAAAGACGCTTTCACTATTCCTGGAAAAGGCGAAGGACCCGGAAGCCGCTTTCCGGGACTATTACCGGGTGCGGTCATCCGTTGTCGGGGAGCATATCCGGCTTGGAAGGAAGTTGCGGGAGGACTTTCTTTTTCCCGGTGGGGTGGAGAAGCTGCCGATGCCTTTCCTGTCGCCGGAATGGAATACGGGGCCGAGGATGCAGCTCCCGTCAAGGGAAAGGCACTTTTTAATTCGGGGCCACAAAAACCCGTCAAATTGAACTGCGGATTTAACGTAAATTTGTCTGCGGATTTCATGCAAATATATATGCAGGTTTCATGTTATTTTGAATGATGTTACTTGTTGTAGACGCTGATGCACTAATTGCGCTTGAAACGTATCGGTAAAATCTACACGATTTAGGAATCGCGTTCAGGCCGAAAGACGGTCTTTCTTACTGGGTTAATAACCTGCGATAAAATTATGGTAATAAAAAGAAAAGGCGACTCAAATTTTCTCATGGAAATGAATGAAAAGGAAAAGAATGCCATTGTCATACAGTTAGTGACATTTATAGTGGAGGAAGGACTTATTCTCGCCGGGTGAGCATAATAAAGATTTGAATCCGATAGAAATTTGTATTTTAGGTAAAGCGCCCTGGTAAACATGAAAGTATTTGCGCCTGCAATACGAAGAATACCTGCTCACGCATTGTTCATAACAGTTGTTGTTGCATTGATCATTGGCGTGATCTGCTCCATGTTGATCCTGGGGGCCTATAACAACCTGCGCTTTGAAACCGACCTGGGTAAAATACAGGTACTCGACAGGAACCTTCAATCCGCAATCGACCTTGTGCTAAGCGACACCAGTCTTATAGCGGGGCCAAAGCAAAAGGTGTTGAACTTGTTTGGTGATGGGAAAGATAGCGCCTATGTAAAAGCGGATCGTTGGGGATTACTGAGTTTTGCGAACATCAAGGTAAGCGCGGGAAATAAAGAAAACAGCAGGGCCTTTTTTCTAGGCCGGCAGGCGCCGCCTGGCATGCGGCTTTGCCTATACCTGGCTGAACATCAAACTCCGCTTTCGATGGTGGGCGAGGCCCGGTTGGCGGGCAATGCCAGTCTTCCGAAGGGCGGGATCCGACCGGCATTCATAGACGGGCGGGGTTACGCGTATACCGACTTTCTCAAGGGGCAGGAAACACACAGCAACGACACCCTTCCGCTCATAGACGAACGCTTATTGCAATCCGTCGCGGAATTGAGCGATCTGCCGGGCAGCGGGAATTCCCAACAGCAGCCTATTCCCGATACCATAAACCGGTCATTTGCGGATACGGCCTTTGTCCTGGTTAGCAAAGGGCCTGTTCAACTGGGGGCCAATTGTCTCAAGGGACATATTTTGATAAGATCTGACTCCTCGATCGTGGTTAGCAGGGATACCCGGCTCGAGAATGTCATTTTGGTGGCACCGGTCATCAAAATTGACAGCGGCTTTTGCGGGAATTTGCAGGCGATAGCTACGCAGCGTATACAGGTGGGGAACAATTGCCGTTTTAGCTATCCAAGCGCCTTGATTCTGTTAAAACAAATCAAGACGACCGAACAACCCACCATCAGTATCGGCGATAGCTGCGGAATAAGTGGAACCATACTTACCTATACTTTTAAAGCCGATGATTTGGCGAGGACAAAAGTGGAGCTAGGTAAGGGTTGCCATGTTGAAGGGCTTGTCTACACCTCAGGATATCTCTTCCTTCAGGGGAAGGTTCGAGGGACAGTGCTTGCGGACTACCTGTCCTATAAGACATCGACAACTGTTTATCTCAATTACGTGGTAGATGCCGTGATCGACAGAAATAGCTTGTCACCCTATTTTCTTGGACCACCAATTTTTAGTAATACAGAGCAAAACCGGGTAATGGCATGGCTGAACTGACAAAGGACAAGGGAAAAGCAAAGGCGAGCACTATCCTGGAGACCATCGTGGCGATGGTGATCATTACCACAGTCTTCGGTATCGCGATTTTTGTCTTTGTTAGGACCGGGTTGACGTCAACCGCCCAAAAAAAAATGAGAGCCGAACAGGTATTAAAGCAATATGCGGCAAAAACCAGGCTCCGGGGTGAATTCTTTGACGCTGATGAGCAGATAGATAGCTTCGAAGTCAAGCGAGAGGTGGTATCCATAAACGAGTTCAGCAAATTATGGCGGATCCACTTTTATGTGTATGACCCGGGACATGTGTTGTTGGCGCAATGGCAGCAGGATGTACTTGCCGCACAATAAATTCACGCTAATGAAGAAGCTGCGATCTTTTACCATCATCGAGATTTTGATCACCATGCTGATCAGCGCGGTCGTCATCAGTATTGCTTACACTGGTTTGACAATGCTCAATCGACAATTCGCACGGTCCCAATCCCGGATGAAGCAAATAGGGCAATACCGGCTTTTGTCGGGTGCCCTTCAAAGGGATTTCGACCGGGCGGACTGCATCAGGGACACCATTGACGACAGCCATCTTGTGCTTGGGCGCCTGGATACGATGGTTTACTATTCTTTTCAGCCGAATGGGATGGTTCGGAGAACCTTGATCGTTCCCGGCGCTATCGCCGGGATCAATGACACTTTTGTCATACCAACGCAAGTGCTAGGGCAAATCTATATCAGTGATTCTGTCCGGCTTGTACAACAGATCAGTCTGCGTTCGTTGGTGAATGGTGACTCGGTGCTGTTGACACAAAATAAGGCCTATTCGGCGCAGCAGGTGTTACTTGTTGATAGTGAAGGGGTCACCCTTATAGGTGATCGATAAACTGTTCTTCTCTATTTTGCCGATATAGAAGTCTTCTATTTTTTGTTTTTCCCTGACGAGGTATTCCTTTCCGCGAATGGTAACAATGGCGATCTTGGACATTCTTTTCGGATTACTGATCATTCCATTGTATTGTATCACGGCTGCAACCATTTCCATAGCAATTGGCTTGACGGGACTTGTCGAAGCATCCAGCGCGACCGAAGGGTTTTTCTTCGCGACCGTATCTATGATCGTGCTGTCGGCGGAGCCAAGAAAGGGGTCAGGATAATCCACATACAGGTTGAAACTATCCGCCTTGCGCTGGAACTCCTTTTTTGCAATAAGCCGCTCACGTGTTACGGGCTCAGACGGACCACCTAATCCGGTTACGACCCGATAGATGATGGTAACCCATATGGCTAACGCGGCGACGATCAGGAAATATTTTACATATTTGTTGTCCAAAGCTTGAGCTAATTTATGGTGATCGTCCAGGGCGTGCTAAAAACCGTGGTCGAGACAGAATTAAATGCGCGTACCCGCCATTGGTATTGCCCGGGATTGAGCGTGAATAGGAACAAATTGTTACCGATTGTTGTGTCCGTCACTAGGCTGACCACAGAGTCGAATGCAGGGGTGACGACCTGAAATTCATATTGAATACTGGTGTCGACCGGCTCCCAGAAGAAATTCTGTTGCGCCGAGTCCGACACTACATTGTTGCCGGGCGCCATCAATAGCACTTTGTCATTGGTCAAAGATTTCACAAATGCATCTTTGCAACCGACTGCGCATCCCACACATACGAGCAGCACTCCTTTTAAGGCTAGCTTCATTGCTTAAGGTATTAAGTTTTGGATATACAATGTCAGATCCATTTTTGTGGACTTATTTTGTCGATCTTCTATAGCCGCAAACTGTACTGAGCTGACATGACCGGCCATCCGCTTTGTTTCCAGGTCATAGATGAACTTCACGCCGGGGATGAAATGCCCCTCGAAGGTCATGATCCTCGTGAGTACGCGTGTGCTGTCCAATTTTTGGAGACCCACGGTTCGATACTCCTTTAGCATAAGTGCATTCGATTTGCAGAAAGCGCCGGCGATCGAGAGCAGGTTTTTATCGGTCGCAAAAGTATCGAGTGAAAAACGGTCGTACAAAGAAAGAACCCTTGCCTTTCTGTCCGTGAGATCCGCCAACGAAGATGATATTGCTGAAGCTGCGGATTGCCCGAGGGATCGCCGGTAGGTCTGATATTCCTGTAAAGTTTTCTTTATGGCCAATTGATAGCAGATAAAGAAAACCGGAAGTATGCTTATACTCAGCCACTTTAATTTTTTCTGGTATGTCAGGTGTTGGAACATTAAGGCGTTATTATTTCCATCGAAAACGACCCGGTCTGCGTCTCTTTTTTGTACAGGTAGCTTTTGATATTGATCTCCCGAAAATCGTTGATGTTCCGGAGATTGTTGGCAAAACGGTTCAATTCAGCGGGGTCTTCACAAGTGCCGCTGAGTTCAATGGTATCTTGTTGAAATTTCGGCAATCCGTCGCCGCCAAGAAAGCCGGTGATGACCGGGTTTATCTTCAGCCCGACAAGTAGGGCGTCATCCGGCACCAACGCCGCGATTCGGTCGGCGTAGAAACTAATGCGGGAGGGACGATCCCAGCCGTACCTGTCCAAAAAGCCTTCTTTTGCCTGAACCTCGGCTTCAAGTTTCGCGGCTTTTTTTTGTTCGCCTTGCGTCAAAAGCAAGGAGGCGGCGTGCTCCGCATTGCTGCCCGAATAGTGCATGTAGAGGAGAAAATTGACCATTAGGGTGGCGAAGACAAGCGACATGAGTCCCCAGGATGCGGCCTTATAATATTTAAAGTATCTAAACTCCTGTTTTTCAGTTGCTAATGTCGCATTTTCGATCTCCGGCAGGTCGAGTGCTGTGCCGGCAAGGAGTCCCATTGCCGAGGCAAATGCAGTCAGACCTTTAGCAGAAACATATTGATCGCCAATGTTGTATTCGGTGGCAGTGGTTATTTCTTCGGCGGAAAATGGAATCGCCTCGACGTCGACGATATTTTTCTGGGTGTCTATATATATGGTGTGGTGATTGGTTAGGATGCCCTCTTCTTGGTTTATGGCATTCATGTAAGGGATGACGAAACGGATCGCCGAACTCCCAAGCGAAACGGCCAAAATCCGGAATTTATATCTAACCAGTTGATTGACAGTGTCGTCTAATACCGTCCTGCGAATAATATGAACGGAATAAAACGCATCACATGCAAGGTTATCCTGGTAAAAGTCTGCAGGGTTAGCGTTGGGAAGGATGTTCTCCAGGGCACTCGGCGACCAATCAGCACGCGCTATTTTCTTGTGCAAAACGCCTTTCCCGTTGAGGGCCACCGCCACCGGGCTGCCGGCCGGGATCAGCTTTTGGAGTTCCGCCAATGATCTAAGTGGTTGGCTTTCCTTTTCTTTTATGACCTTGTTCCTTTCCAATTTCAGGATCACAACGCGGGCCAACAGTTCGTCATTCGGCAAAAGCGATATCTCCACGCCAAAGGCGCGGTTTATTCGAAGTAGCTTGCTTTTAATCTGTTCAAACATTTCTATTGATAAATAATCGTGGGTTTGATGAATACGATCGAGACAACTTTGCTGTCGGTCTTCGTGTGCTGACCGAATATCCATTTCAGTATAGGGATACGGGATAGTATCGGCCATCCAGAACCCGATTCGCTCTTGACGGTCCGTTCGATGCCGCCCAGGACGATCATGTCTTCATTTCTGACCCTGATAATAGACTTGAATTTGCTGGTCGAAGTGGGCGGGGGCTGATTGATGGTCGTTGTAGTGGAGGTAAAATTGGATATACTAACGGCGATATGCAGCGTCACCTCATCGTTTCCGGCCACGAACGGCGTGATCTCAATGGTCAGATTGGCCTCGACCGGGATGAATTGCTGTGTAACGACCGTCTGAGGGCTGAGGGACCCCAACACGTTCTGGGTGGACACGGCGTAATATTGCGTATTTCCGATGCTTAGATTGGCTGTATGACCGTTCATGGTGGAAAGCTTGGGCGTTTGTCGCTGATTGGTATTCCCATTGTTTTCTAGTGCCGTCAGGGTGACATAAAAACTGGGTGAAACTTTTCCAAGGTTGAAGACGCTATTAACGCCGATCGCACTCAGAAAAGAATTGATGTCTTTACTTCCAAATGTATAATTTAGTCCGCCCGCGCCCATTATGGAGCCGCCTGTTTGCACCGAATCGGATACACCTGCGGAAATTCCAGTAGAAACCGTCCTGGTCTTATTGACGTCCAGAATGATCACATCCAGCGTGATCATCGGTACGACTTTGTCGATCTGTTTAATAAACGCCTCTATCTCATTCACCTGCGGCGCCGATCCGCTGAGCAGGATACCATTCAACTCCTTGAACTCCCTTATTTCGACGTTTTGTCGCAATTCTGCGGGGATCACCTCCACCAGGGAATCGCCGGAGCGGTTGTGCAGCTGCACCAGGCGCTGAACGCGTAAACCTTCCTCCCGCCGGTCGCCGATCATAAATACCCCATTGTCCTGTGTAAAAGTATATTTAGTATCCTGCAATATAAATTTCAAGGCCTTTTCGAACTCCATATTCGATACACTTGCCGTCGCATTTCCTTCGAGTTCCGAATATTGAAAATAGTTGATCCTTGCCTGTTCCGCCATGTTACGGATCACGTCCTTTATAGGCGTATTCACAACGTTCAGGCTAACTATTCGCTGTCCGCTCTTATCTTCCTGGACGTCAACCGAGGAACTTCCGGCAGTAGGCGCGTTGCGGTTGACGCGGCGGACTGAGTAATTCGCGTTAGCAGGACTGTTGTCCTTTGTGACGATCTCTTCGTCCGGCCGCAAAGGCTGCAGTACAATAACGCTATCGTTCGTGTGATCCAGTTTAAAGGAATTTAAGATGGCCAGTTTTTCGAGCGCATTTTCCAGCGTCAGGTCCTGTACATATCCCGTTACCCGATGCGTGTAGAGCTCGGGCATTACCACGACATTCCTGTTCGTCAACTGCGTGATCCTTTTCGCTACGAGCGCCAATGTGTCGTCATGAAGATCGAATGTGATATGCCCCGATTCTTGGTTATAGGTAAGCGACAGCTCTTTGGGGGGTGGCAGAACGACCGGGGAGGGTTTAATAGTAATGATCGTACCTATGAATGTGAAATCGAGGTTGAATTGCCGGGCTAAGTAAAGCAGTATGTTGGCAACTGGCTCGTCTGAAAAATAATTGCTCACCCGTTGGTCAAGCGACGGATCAATATTCAGATTCAGGTTATGGGTGGAAGCCAGCCCTTTGAGAAAATCCTGCAGGGAGATATTGCTGACGGACAGGTCCGCCTTTTGGTTCAGACCGGGGACCGATGTGGCCAGGTCTTTTAACCTTTTTTCAAGGAGCTCGAATCTGTCTTCCTGAACCGGCGATTGTGCGTGCACATATGAATGACTCATAAGGGCCGCCAGCAGCAGGACAAAGCACAGTCTCCATTTTGGAAGATTCAGGTCAAGGGGTCTAGTCATTCACTTTAGTTAACCAATAAAGAATAGATCTCCTCCAGGCTTGTTTGTCCCAGGCGGAAAAGTTCAAATGCATTTTCGGACAATGTCTTGATCTGTCGTTGTTGTAGCAGGTCTGCAATGTTGCCTTCGCCCGATTTGATGGCGTCGGAAAGCTCTTCGTCTATGGGCAGCACTTCGTATACAGCTTTCCGCCCTTTGAAGCCGGTGTTGTAACACTCCGTACAGCCCGTGGACACATAGTGGGTGTCGATGGGGTGGTATGGCCGAAACTTACGGGGAAAGAGTTTTGCGTCAAAAGGCGTTTTCTGTTTGCAATGCGGACACAGAAGCCGGACAAGCCGTTGGGCTATGCTGGTATTTAACGTATTGGCGACCAGGAACGGTGGTATACCCATATCCAGTAGGCGCGAGATGGTGCCCCAGGCGGAATTGGTATGGATGGTGCTTAACACGAGGTGACCCGTGAGTGCTGCGCGGATAGCCATATTGGCGGTTTCCGGGTCCCGGATCTCCCCCAACATAATGATATTGGGATCCTGCCGTAAAAAGTTTCGCAGGGCTGCGGCGAAAGTCAGGCCGATGGATTCTTTTAATTGTACCTGGTTAATACCATCCAGGGTATATTCGATTGGGTCTTCGATCGTGAGGATATTTCTGGTGTCCTTATTCAATAATTTGAGCGTGGCATAAAGGGTCGTTGTTTTTCCGGAGCCGGTCGGCCCGCTGATGAGCAATATCCCATTGGGCTTCCGGATGCCCTCCATATAATTCTCCAGATCGGCTTCAGAAAAACCCAGGGTGAGCAGGTCTATATTGGTCGCGTCGTTACTAAGCAGGCGTAAAACGACTTTTTCTCCATGCAAAGTAGGCAGCACGGAGACGCGGATATCGAATTTATGTCCTTCGTGCTCAAAGAAAATGCGTCCATCCTGGGGTAATCTCTTCTCAGCGATATCGAGGTTGGACAAGATTTTTATTTTGTTGATTAACGAAGGGTAGCGGTTTCTCTCGATGGCATAGCGCTGCACCAACATGCCATCGATCCTCACGCGGACCCTGCAACGTTCCTCGTACGTTTCAATATGGATATCGCTGCTCTTAAGATGACGTGCTTCCCCTATCAGACTGCTCAGAAATGAGTCCGCATTGCCTGTGTAGAACGAGCTTTGCAGGCGGCTATCCTGACCCGTCCGGGGATAGTGGATCTCCAGTAATTCCTGCAAGGCGTCAGCGGGTCGTTTATAAAAGGAGAACCGCTTGCCTGTGAGCAATTCCAGCTCCTGACTGCTTGTTCCTTCTTCGCGCTCCTCATCTGTATAGCAGGAGACTATGCCGTCTTTTACATGGTAAGGCACAATCCGATAGTGCCAGGCCTGTTTGCCGGTCAGGAGGCTGAGTACCAGTTTATCGATAGCTGCTATGGTCGTGGCTGTCGTCATTGTCCCCATAATTTATTCAACAGCCAATCGCCTGTCAGGATGGGATGCTGAGAATAAGCAGTAAATAGGAGCAGCATGGACAACGCCAGCGCTTGTAAACCCGCGAGTGGTACCGTCCGGTATTTTGCAGGTTTTAGCCGTATCATGACTACTGCGAAAATTAGGGAGAACGATAGGCTGAGCAAATAAAATAAAATAAAGCTGCCGGGTGAAAAGAAGAAACCTGCCGCAAGCAAAAATAGGATATCGCCCCAGCCGATCTTATTGTCCAGTAAGCGCGTCGCTGATCCACGGGTGATTACAAAATAAAGTTTCAGGATGCCGAATTGTAAAAGTAGGAATGCACTATTGCACAATGTATTGGTTAGCAGTTGGGATAAGGAATGCGTGAACAGTAAGCTGTAAAAGATGCCGGCGACGGTCAACAGCGGAAAATAGATCCAATGGACGCTCCGCCTGGAGAAATCCTGGTAACAGATAGGCAGCAGGCTGAGGATGGCGGTGGTTGTTGCTAAAGTCTGCATTTAGTCGGGCTTTGTTTCTACTAAATGTTGATTCTGGTCGATCTCCCAGACATTGAAATTGCCGTCACCATTGAAATCGACAACGGAGGTGGCTCTGGCGACAAAGCCGTTGTTGTTGGCATCTACGATCTCTATGCGGTAATTGGCCTGGCCGCCATCAGGTGTCATTTTTTGCTGTTCGAAAGATATTTCTGAAAGGTCTTTGCTATAACGGGACTTCTCATAGAAATAATTCTTTTCCAGCATATAAACGTGTTGCAATTGTAATTTGGCCTCGGTTGCTTTTGCCTTGGTGATAAGCGGCATGAGGTTGGGCAGTGCCAGCAGAATGAGGATGCCAACGATGATGAGGACGACCAAAACTTCGGTAAGTGTGAAGGCTTTAAGTGATCGTGGTAAGGTTTGGGGCTTTCTCATTGTGAGCAGTTAGTGCATGAAAACTGCGTTAAATATATAAAATAAATTTTCATAAAAAATAAAAGAAAGCGAGCGAAAATATTTTTTTTCATTTTTTGGAGCAAAACTTTTTATAATTTCGGACGCATTGTTCATCCGATCATCGAACCATCAACCCTCGGCAATGAAGTTGTTTTTTCAAATTTCTGTGATGCTGCTGCTGACGTCCTTACGAGCCTCGGCTCAAGACGCCGATGACAGACTACTCTCTGATGCTCAGGATCGAAGGACGATAATTCGAGCCGACACCTTGTATCGGTTCTATGTTGCGGACGCAGACAAAGTGATCAAGCCAGAAATAACAAAATGGTATTTTTGGTTTAAGAAGGATACCATTCTTTCAACGATGGGAGATTTCGGCGGCAGGGTCTTAAACGGGGAATACAAGGTTTATTATCCGGATAAGAGCCTGAAAGAGGCCGGACAGTTCCGCTATGGGTTGAAGGATGGCGATTGGAAAACTTGGAACCCCGATGGGTCTTTGCAAGCGGTCGTTCATTGGAAGAAGGGGGAGGAAAGGACATCAGACACGTACAGCGCGCCGAAGAAAAAGAAAAAGCATGCGGATAGTTAGCATATGACAGACTCGATCGATATACGGCGCCTTTCCATGGACAAGCGGGGGCTGTCTAAAGGGGGGGGCGGCCGGTCCACGAAGGATTCGCGGCTACCGGAGGGATCGACAGGTAAAGGGAATTTGAAGGAAGACGGCATTTGGTCGTTACTAAACAAGGATATCCAGATCTTTGGTAACGGATTGCAAGACAGAGTAAAAGAAACATTTTATCATGAATTGAGCGTATTGCTTGCTGCCGGTGTGAATTTGCGCGGGGCACTTGATCTGGTGAAGGAGGAGCAGCATAAGAAGAAAAACCAGTTGGTCTTCGAACAGTTGGAAAATGAGATCGTTGGCGGAGCTACCTTGTCCCTGGCGATGCGGCAGAGTGGCAAGTTTACACCCTATGAATATTACAGTGTCCAGATCGGCGAAGAGACGGGCAAATTGTCGGTGGTGTTGACGGAATTGTCTGGCCACTTTAAAAAGAAGATCGAACAACAAAGGCAACTCATTGGCGCACTGACTTATCCGGTACTCGTGCTGACGATCGCGGTCCTGGCTATAGCCTTCATGCTGACCTATGTAGTACCCATGTTTGCAGATGTCCTTAAGCGCTTTGGCGGTGAACTGCCATTCATGACGAGGATGGTGATGCATATTTCGAATTTCGTGAAGCAGTACAGCATGATCTTCTTTCTCTTATGTGTTTTAACGGGGATCATTGTGGCGACGCAGCGCAAAAAATTGTGGTTTCGCAAATACAGCTCATCATTTGTAATGCGTGTTCCGATGGTCGGGGATCTGACTCAAAAGATCTACCTGTCCCGTTTTGCCAATACCATGTCGTTATTGATCGGGTCGCGGATAGCCATGCTCCAGGCCATCGAGCTGGTGAGCAAGATGGTGGACTTTTACCCCATCGAGGCCACGCTTGCCGATATCTCCGCGAGGATCCTTGTTGGCGCTTCTTTGCATGAAGCCCTTGGGAGTCATAGGATTTATCCCAGGAAAATGGTGGCCATGATCCGGGTTGGCGAAGAAGTCAACCAGCTTGATACTTTCTTCAGCAAGGTTTCACTGCAATATGCAGCTGAAGTGGAATACCAGACAAACATCCTGAGTAAATTCATGGAACCCCTTATTATTGTGGTACTTGGGGTGGTCGTTGGTGTGATCCTTATCGCCATGTACCTGCCTCTATTTAAGCTAGGCCAGGCCGTTTGAGCATTGGCCCTCTTCCCTTCGATTAAAAATATATACGTGCAAAATACTGGTAAGGGTTTTCATTTATGGCCTGAGTAAACACAGTTATGAGCCAAATCGACGCGTTGGTGAGGAAAACTAACACGGTTAAACTTACGGTCAACACGGTTGATATAACGTGTATATATATACGACATATTTTATTTCTAAAAAAAATCTGAAATAATAATTCATTTTTTGTTTGAAAATTTAAAAACACTCCCTACATTTAAACCGCATTAACCAAAAAACTCTTAACTCCTAACCGTCTAGCACATGAGAACCTATCCAGTGCGGCTGCATTGCCATACCTCTATTTTCCATGCAAGAACATTTATTTCCGCTCTCTTTTTATTTTGTTGATTAGGTTCCTGTGCCCAAAATGGGGTTAGCGTCAATTACCAGACGGGAACTGCTAACATTAACATTCCAATTTATACATTACATCGTCGTGATGTATCGATTCCTATTACCCTGTCTTATACTGCCTCGGGGGTACATGTGAATGATATAGAGGGAACCGGAATTGTCGGCATGGGCTGGGCGCTTAATGCGGGGGGCTCAATTACCCGGCAGGTGAGGGACCTTCCGGACGACGTAACGACGGACAATCAAGCGGCAACGAAAACAGGCTGGATTTTTAATACGAACGGTACATTAATCAACAATTTTTCGATTGCCAATGACAACAATCCCGCAACTTGCTCTGATGAGGCAAGCGATCTCAATTACATCAGTACCAATTTTTCGACTACTTCGGACTTGCAGCCGGACATTTTTACAATAAATGTTCCGGGTCTTTATTGCAGTTTCGTCTATGATAATGTCGCCGGACAATTTCGGACTGTACCTTATCAAGACCTGAAAATATCCTATACCATGAATGTGTTTAACAATGGGATAGGCACATTTACCGTTACGAACGACAAGGGGATGACCTACGTGTTCGGTCAGGCCGAAAATACGGTAGTCATTGCAAATAGCCCGGGTACTGTCTCGTCATATGCAAGGCAATTTACCTGCTACCAAAACGGCATTAACATTGCAGATGCCTGGTATTTGACGAGCGTTATGGATGCCGGCGGAAATAATATAATACTCAGGTATAGCCCAGGTACTCCATACGCGACAGTTACTCCCATAACCAGTATCATTGGTTCCGGATCGAGTTCCTGGACGAGCACTCCCCAGTATAATATGCAGACTGTAGTGACACCTCAACTAGTAACCGCTATAAAAGTTTTCAACACAGACTATTTTATAGACAGTGTCCATCTGCTTTATACCCACTCTACGAATTCATTTTATAATGAACTTCAAGAGATTATCTGCGCTAATGGGCAAACATTTACATTTGGCTATGGACATGTCGGAGGTAGTACCGTGCGCGACTATCTGACAAGTTTTGGTGAGCCCAACTGCGACAATACAAGTGTATATCAATTTGCCTACTCAGGGATTAATTTTTCTGCGGGAACCAGTGCGCTTCCTGACTCGGCTAGTTTTGCACAAGACTACTGGGGTTACTATAATGGCAACACAACTGCGACTAATATTACACCACAACTTTATGTGTTTCCCGATAATGCAAGTTATCCCAATTTGGAGCGTTATCGTTACTATTCCGTGCCGGGTTATACAGGTACTTCTTTTGTCCTGCCGGGGACTGATCGAAGCGCCAATGCTTCTTATATTACAGCTGGCACATTGACACAGATGACGACGCCGATAGGTGGAACTGTTTCATTTACTTATGAGCCAAACGATTACTATGACGTTTCGGCAGCAACCACTCATATTGGCGGCGGTATACGCATCAAACAACTTGTTTTCTACGATGGAGTTAACTCTGCGAGCAATGTTACGAAGAACTATACTTACACGGACCCTTCTACAGGAGTTACGACTGGCCAGCCCATTTCTTTACCGCAGTTTGCTTTTACCGCTCCCAACGCCGGCGATCCTACTTCGGCAACGTTTTGGAATACGACGACAATTCGGAATGCGTTGAATACATCATCCGAGAGCACTGTGATTCTTTATAGCAAAGTGAAAGAACAGCAGGCTGGTGCGGGATCCAGTCTTTTCCAATTTGTAAATCCGGGCACGTTTTGGCAGACAAGTGCATTGCCTGACTGGTCACCGACGATAGTTGACGTAGGTTCACCTACGATTAACAACAATTGCGTCATCGGTTACGCGAAGAACAGTACCTACAACTATCCTTTTGTGCCCAATGTAAACTATGATTTTGAGCGAGGCTTCTTGTCGACAGTCACCCGATACAATGATGCCGGGGTGCAGGTTGGTCAATCCGTTTACACCTACCAACGCTCTTACAGTACGCCCGTTAAGATACCGGGATTTGCCTATGAAACAAATGGCGTTGCAACCTATTACTCCAAATATTTCCTGGAGCTGGCTACCTCGGAGTTGACAAGTACTGTAACGAACTATGTGAATGACATCGGTAATACTACCAATGATCCCACTAAGCAGCTGAAATCTGTGTTAAATTATTACTATCAAAGTGCCAATCACAAGTTGGTGACTAAAATTGAGTCAGTAAACACCGATGGAACGACCAATCGTCAATATATCCAATATGCAAAGGATTATGCCGTTGCGTCGGCTGTTGATGGTCCAAGTACGGCGCTTAAAGGCTTGGTCAGTCTGAGTCAGAATCTTCCCGTCGAAAAATGGTGGACCGTCGTTAAATCCGGCACTGAATATACTGTTGCTGCCGAGTTATACAAGTTTTTTCAAGTTACGCCCAGTGTCCCATCGACCCTTTACATGCCGAACCAACGGCTCGGGTTTATCTCTGGAACGGGCGTCACGAATTTTGGCCAGTCGAGTATTTCCGGGTCTGGTACTTTTCAAAGCTATTCGGGCTATGTACCCACCAACAACTATACCCTATATCATCCTAACGGAGTGCTCATGACATCCGATGATACGCACATGAACAGTAGAACAGATCTGATTGAAGATGATCGCCTGACCTCCATAGCTTCGTTCTCCAACGCCTCGGCCGGAGAAGTGGGTTTCTGTGGCTTTGAATCGACCGGGTATGAATATAACTGGTCAGGCGGGAGTCCGGGTGCGTGCTCAGTGACCCCGCGGACGGGTAAGGGATGTGGAGGAATGACAACGTCGACATTTTTTACAAAAACTTTCAATTTACATGCGAATGCCAGTTATTATATTTTCTCCTGTTGGATAAATGCTGCCGCAGCGGGATCGGTTACCATTAAATTGCTGAACAGCGGGGGAACCCAATTCAATTCCACTTCCCTTGCATTTACCGCTACGGGCACCAACCAGTGGCAGTACTATGAGGCCTGGATACCTACAAGCGGTATAACGACAAGTTTTTCGATCAATGTTCAGTCCAATGTAACAAACAATATTGACGACATGTTATTTTATCCAAGCAACACGGAGGCTACTCTCTCCACTCACAATATTTATTCTGGACTTGTGACGAGCAAGACAGATAAAAACGGAGTTGCCGAATACTACAGCTATGACAACTTAAACCGGCTTCAATTTGTGTATGATCAGGATAAAAATATAGTGCTAAAAAAGACATACGTAAACACGAATGCCATCAGCTCTTATGCATCCGCGAATTTTAGTTATTCTCCCTCAACTGTTTATCCAAATGTCGCAATGACTTTTACGGGCCCATCAAATACAACCTGCGTGCCAGGCACGTATTACGCCTGGAATTTTGGCGACGGTACGACCGTTCCTGCGACGCTAAATGGTTATACGGCGGCGCATACTTATACTGCGACTGGCACTTATACTGTCACCTTGAACACAACGAACACGATATTCGGAAACAAGCAAACCAGTCAAACTATAACCGTGTTGCCGGGATTAGGAGTTACCATTTGCCAATCAGGTGTAATTTCGTTTAAGCCGCCTAGTGGTTTTACCACAACGACCTGTCCGCCGAATGCAACAAGTAATACCTGGAGCTATTTTTGGTTGACCGGGATCACCAATGCCTCTCCCTCTCCAACATATACCTATCAATGGCAAATCATATACACGGACGGCGGAACTGGCAGCAGTACTTGGGCATATCTTAGTACAGGGTCTACTGCCGGCGTCCCTTTTGTTATCAGTACGGCTCGACCCTTTAATGTGCGGTTACTGGTGACGGATACGCATTCTGGTAACTCGGGCATTTCGAATGTTCTATCTCTTTATAATAGCAATGACGTGGATTAAACCCCAAACCCATTAAACCGAGACGTATGTCTACAATAATGCGATTTTTTCTCATGTCGGCCGTTTTTAACGTCCTGATATTTAACACACTGATTGCTCAAGTGTCATACCCGGCCATGGTGCAGGAGGAGGTAATGAAAGTCAGCGGAATCACAGGTGATAATCAGATCTATCCGCTTACGGCGGCACAGAAACAAACAAGTCGGACGTATTATGATGGTTTCGGCCGGCCGATACAGGGGGTAGCTTTGGCGGCCAGCCCATCCGGAAAAGATATTGTCAGGTATGCTACCTACGGCATCGTGGGAACCAATGGGCCTCAAACGACCAAATATCTGCCTTACGTGGGGGTAGACGGCGCCGGCGAATACCATCCTGCTGCAGCGGTAGAGCAAACCGCATATTATAGAAATGGGTTGAGTGACAAAGTCATCGACGATAGCGTCCCCTGGTCACAGTCTATTTCGGAAGCGAGCCCCTTTATGCGTCCGGAGTATGCCGGAACGAATGGGGCGGGATTTCAGCCGGTTCCCGGAAGCGGAAGCCAGCACTTTAAGACGGTTACCTCCCGTTCAAACAACAGCAGCGCCTATGTAAATGATGGGTATAATACCGGCATTCGGATGTGGAATTTTGATGGTACGAGCGCTGGTGTTTACCCAACAGGAAGTCTATCGGTCACTGAGGTCCAAGACGAGTCTGGTAATGTCACGGATATTTATAAGGATATTAAAGGCAATTTGGTCCTTAAGAGGCAAATTATAACCGCGCAGGTCATTGACGGTACTACTGAGTATTGCCTGGATACATACTACATATATGATAATATCAATGAAGTCGTAGCAGCGGTGCCGCCCAAGGCACTTACTGCTATTCGGAATGCTAATGGAAGCCCATGGAATATTTCTGCGGCGAGTACCTTGATCTTTCAATATGTTTACGACAATCTTGGCAGAATGGTTCAAAAATTGGTCCCTTCCAGCGGTTGGGTATACTACATTTATGATCCGATGAATAGACTGGTGCTCAGTCAAGACGCGAATCTTCGCGTTTCCAACAAGTGGAGTTATTTTAAATATGACAGTAAGGCTCGAGTGATAAGCAAGGGAATATATGTAGATGCGGTCAATGGCTCATCCCAAGCCACCATGCAAGCATATGTTTCAGGGTTGAACTATTCAACCTATTACTATGAAGACCGCCAGGTGGCTACGACTTTCACTAATGGTTACACGGATAGGATTTTTCCGACGGCGAACCAGGATGGAAGCGCTTTTCAGGATTTGATATATACCTTCTATGACGCTTATAATGCGAACGGCTTGGCAGGTACCCAATATTATGTGCAGGGATTGGCGGGAGAGGAAACTCCAACACTACTGACCCGAGGCCTGGAGACGGTCGTCAACAAACAGACGCTTAATAACGATGGCACGTTAAGCGTTTGGACGCAGTACGTGTATTATTACGATAAGCACAACAATGTCATTCAAATAAAAGGGCACAACCATACTTATTCATCAGGTTATGGCGACATCAAAACGGTTGTGCCCGATTTTACGGGTAAGCCCTTGATTATAAAGACTTCCAAAACTATAGTTGCGACCTCGTTCTATACCACTTTGACGCCTGCCTATGACAATAACAACCGGGTGTTGACGCTTGATGAATCTATTAATGGAGCTACTGCCGTTCGCGTCGGCCAATATATTTATAATGAGTTGGGGCAGCTTGTCAATAAAAAGCTGCATTCGACCGACGATGTCAATTTTTTTCAGGATGTTGACTTTCGATACAATATTCATGGTGCTTTAACCAGTATCAACAATAGTACGCTTTCAGTAGACAACACCAACTATACCAACAGTGACGCCAATGACCTATTTGGAGAGGAAATACTCTACGAGAAGACGGATGCATTGATCGGCAATTCCGCTTATTACAATGGAAACATATCGGCTGTTAAATGGGAGGCGCAATCCTCTACAAATAATAGCCAGAGGAGCTTTGTATACAGTTATGATCAACTGAACCGGCTTGCAGCCGGGCATTATCAGGATAGAGCCTATCAGAGTACAGGCGCCTGGGGAAATGCCGGAAATAACGATGAGACTGGTATTTCATATGACATAAATGGCGGGATAGAGAAGCTGCAGCGCTGGTCGCAGGGGACAAAAATTGATGACCTGACTTATACGTACACAGGCAATCAACTGACCAATGTTGCCGATGCTGGCACAACGGCCGGATTCAACGGTACGAATACTTCGGCTTATTCGTTTGATAATACCGGCAATCTTTCGGCCGATCCTAAAAAGGGAGTGACAATATCGTATAACGTCCTTAATAAGACAGACAAGATCACTTTTACATCAGGCAATTATATTCGGTATAGCTATGACGCAGATGGAATTTTAATTCGAAAGGAGACCTATGTGGCCAGCACTGCGACAACGACCACCTACGATTATATTGATGGGGTTGTCGGTCAAAACCTTGTATTAAGCTATTTTGCAATGCCGGAAGGAAGGGTTCGTTATTCCGGAACAACATACACCTTTGAATACTTTATCCGTGACCACCTGGGCAACGTTCGGGTCAGTTTTGATGGCACAGGTACCAGTGCTGTGGTAAGACAGGAAAACAGTTACTATCCGTTTGGAATGACGCTACCTGGCAATAACTTGCCATCAGCGCCAAATACTCATTTGTTCAATTCGGGTTCAGACTGGCAGAATGATTTTTCGAATAGCCCCGACCTTTATCAAACGCTTAACCGTAATTACGACCCAGAGTTGGGCAGATTTATAGCTGTGGATCCCATAGCAGAGTTGAGCGGGTCGATGTCGACCTATCAATTCGCGGGGAATAACCCGATAGGCTCAAACGATCCTACCGGCGCATTCAACATACCGGCAGGTGCGCCCGGATCACTTCAACAGATAGTACAGCAATGGACTGAGCAAGACAATGAGGATGCAGATGCCACTTTATTCTCAATTCAAAATGCGATGCCAAATGGGGATGGTGGCGTGGTAGGAGGAGGCGGCTCCGGAATGAGTCAGGCGGGGATGGGGGAGCAATTTTACAGTTGGGAAAATCTTTTTAATAATGCGGAGATTTACGGGGCGGTGGATAAAACATATTATACGTACGACTCCGAAGATGCTCCCCAAGGCACATTTGATAATAACTATTCTTTTGTTACGGATGAGTATCACGGGGTCGATTCACACACGGAGGGTTCCTGGTGGGGCTTCACTGGGACTATAACAGGGCACGTATACAATGTGCAGGATCAAGAAGAAGGAGAGAGTCAATTTAACGAGTTTGTTGAGAGTGTAAATGGCTACCAGGAAAGTTTGGATAGAACTTTGTTTATCAACGATATTGCAAATGCGATGGGCAAGTACCCAGTAAACGAAGCGGTTGAAAAACTCGGAACGGCCAGCACATTATGGGGTGCTTCGCACGATATGACAAAGGGCGTTCAAGCTTTTCGGAGTGGGAATGCCAGCTCTGGAATTTATAATTCGGTAAAGGCTGCAGGAAGTGTGGGAATTCTGATTGCAGTTGGCGTTGGCATCCTGGCGCCGGAGGCTCTACTTTTTTGGGCTGCAGAAGTCATTATCTCGGACACGATAATAGAACTTAATGAAAAGAGCGAAAATTGATCAATCTGATATTATTTGAACCAATCCTTTATTTTTTGCAACCACTCCTTATATTTAATGGAAATATAAAATAATAATAAAAAAGAGCCTCCAAGAATTAGCTGCGGGATCGTCCAATGTGATGTTCCATTCAAAAAATAGATCTTCATAGTTTGTTGTTTGTTTTAATTCGTAGTAGTTTCGATAGTTGAAAATTATCAATTCGAAATATATAGGAAAAATTTCAATAATTTTGTCTTTTTTGAATTATAGCCTCGCTCAAACTAATCCAGCGGTGCAATTATATAATAGAATTATTATAAATGAACAAAATTTTCGACCACTCTTTGCCAATCTTATGCTGTGGGTATTTCCTGCTAGTTGCGTATGGGGTTGTCAAGTTACCGCCGCACAGGCAGCAAAAATTTGATGATCTCATGGGAAAGCGGAGAGTGCTTTTACTTGCTGTCGCTTACATTATCATTGGTTTATCGATATTTTTAATTGTTCGGGATTTGAGTTAAACCTTTCTCAAAAGCTATTTTCGCAGACGTCGATCTGTACTTTGGTGGTCGCGAAGCGACGATAAGTAGTTATTTTGGGTAAAATGGAATGAATGTAAACATTACAGCTAGCAGCTGCGGGCTGTCGCGTATGGCAAAGATGGATTTCCCTTAGATGGGTTATGTTCAATAGTTTAATAGCAACGATAAGACAACTTAGAGAAAATGCTTACCCAAAAAAGTTGCATTAAATTTATTGTTTTTGCTTTGACGTGGCCATTCACATCCTACGCCAACTTGGCAATCCGGTGTAGCGCTCTGACTGTTGCGGCCATTGGGACGGGGACGACTTGCGAGATGGCAAACGGCAGTATCAATGCTACTGCGAGCGGTGGCACGACCCCATATTCGTATTCGCTTGACGGAATCAATTTTCAGTCAAGTGGGGTATTTTCTAACCTTCAGGCATTGACCTACACCATCACTGCAAAGGATGCGCTTGGAGCGACTTCATCGACGACCCTTACGCTCACAAATACATACGTAACGCCACAATTTCAATATCTTCCAGCCTTGCTGGGTTCATGCACATCGACAAATGGCTCATTCACCTTGAACCCTTACGAATCGCCGCCGCCCTATTTATTCAGTTTGGACAATATAAATTATCAGGCAAGCGGCAGTTTCAGCAATCTGCCTGCTGGAGACTATATGGCATTTATGCGGGATGGTGACGGCTGTATGCTGTCAGCTGTTGTTTCTGTTGTTAATAATTGCCCACAACAATTTAGCTATAGATATGCTAATCCGGGGTGTAGCAATAGTGATGGCTGGATTACCTTATCTCAGCCTTTGGTTGGGCCACCGGTGACTTTCTCCTTCAATGGAGGGCCGTATGTGAGCGCCGGAACTTTCAACAACCTCGCAGCAGGCATCTACACGATACAGGTAAAGGACAATACAGGGTTGATACAAGTTGAAGCCATTCCTTTGTATTACAATTGTACTTTTTCGGTCTCCGGACTCGTTACGAATGCGAATTGCGGACAGAATGATGGAACCATTAGAGCCAGTGTCCTTGGGGGAATTGGACCTTTCCAATATTCTATCGATGGGATAAACTATTCAAGTAGTCCAAATTTCAATAACCTTGCTCCGGGCGTCTATGTCATTCACGTGAAAGACCCCAATGGGTTGATCAGCATTGCGAGCGCGACCGTTGGCGCTTGTGCAACAGTTAGCGCAGTAGCAACTTCCGAGACTTGCGGTGAAAAGAACGGTACGATCACGGCAAATGGAGCTGGCGGCACCCCATCGTATCTATATTCATTAGATGCAACGAACTACCAGACTGATAATCTTTTTAAAGGCCTAGCTGCCGGAGCATATACGGTTACAATCAAGGACGCCCTGGGAAATTTGAACACGACTGACGTTACCGTCGAGGGGACGACAGCACCCGCTTTGAATCTGGAGGTTGTTAATCCGACTTGCAAGGGCGATGACGGCAGTATTCTTGTTACAGCTTCGAGTCAAGCCCTGCCAGTGCTATACAATATTAGTGGGTCGTCTTATCAAGCTGACAACAATTTCAAAGACCTGGCTCCAGGTCAATACACTGTCACTGCAAAGGATGCCGACGGCTGTATTTCTACTAAAGAGACGACTTTGTCCGTCACCAACACGCTCACTATCTCCACTGGCAATAACCTTACTATTTGTCAGGGTACAGACACAGGGCTTACTGTTTTTGGGAATGGAGCTCGGTGGTCTTGGACACCGACTACGGGGCTTGACAATCCAGCTAGTTCGACGCCCAACGCCTCTCCATCTGTGACTACAACCTACTATGTGACCGAAACTTTAGGGTCTTGCGACCAGGTCGATTCCCAAACTGTTTTCGTTAATCCGGCGCCAACGGCAGATGCAGGTCCTGATGTGACAACCTGTTACGGAAAAGATGTTCAATTGCATGGCGTCGGTGGCCTGTATTTTTATTGGTCGCCGTCGCTTTACCTGAGCGATTCCTGTCTGTCGGATCCTATCGTTAATAAGCCAATCAATTCTGAGACGTATTATTTAAGTGTAGTTGATGGGCTGGGATGCAAGTCGATAAAAAGCGGTGTTGTAAATGTATATGTCACGCCACAGGCAAAGCTATTTGCCGGGGACGACACGGCTGTCATCCGAAATCAGCCATTGCAACTACATGCAATCGATGTTAACAACAGTGGATTCTCCAGTTATACCTGGTGGCCACCTTATGGTCTCGACAATCCTGCGATCAGTGATCCGACTGCCGTCCTAAGTGACAGCATTACCTATATGGTGACTGCGACTACTCCTGATGGCTGTGAGAGTATGGATACGATCCATATAGCCGTCTATACTAAGGCTGACATCCTTGTTCCAAATGCTTTTACGCCCAATGGTGATGGGCGAAATGATGTTTTTAGACCTGTTGCCGTCGGAATTAAGAATTTCAACTATTTTGTGGTATATAATCGCTGGGGACAACAAATATTTAAAAGTTCAGATCCGGGTACTGCCTGGGATGGACGTTTAAATGGCGAAATGCAACTCCCTGGCACCTACGTATGGCTGGCATCTGGCGTGGACTACCAGGGAAATTTGGTGCAGCGAAAAGGTACCGTGATCCTTATTCGGTAAAAAAGGGAAGCGCGGACACCGGAAAAGAAAAATAAGACCTCTGAAATAACACTAACCCGGAAGGCAGCAAAAGTTCTTCACGCTGGTTTGTCCTTCGAAGAAGTAGAGGGTGGCGATAAACTTTTTTACATGGACCCTGCTTTCGGCGGGGAGAAAATTCTGCAGGACCCAGAAGTTATGGCTGCCTGACAGCCGTATCGCGCGATTTACAGCGTTTGCACCTCCATTATAGGCGGCCACCACGAGCAGCCAGTCGCCAAATTCGCGATGCAGGTCTTTCAGGTATTTGGCGGCAGCCTTTGTGCTTTTACCGAATTGGGTACGTTCGTCACGTCCGCGGGAAACGGTTAATCCAAGGATACGGGCGGTGGCCGGCATTAGCTGCCAGGGGCCTACGGCGCCTACGTGGGACACAGCTTTGGCGTTCAATTCGGATTCTATCACGGACAGATACTTTAACTGGCTGGGCAGTTGATAGAGGTTGAATACGGAATCGGAAATGCTAAAGGGGGAACGGCTTCTTTTTTCTATGATGAACAATTTATGCCGGTTGTGCTTGATGTAATTGCGCACAAATTGCCGGGCATTCTTGTTCAGGTGCAGTTTCTCCGTGGCGGGGAGTGAAAACAGATCGTAGTTGAACAGGTCGTGGCCGGCATGATCCTGTTCGGCGGATATAGCGCAGGGCATGATCAGCAGCAGGTAAAATCCAACCAGGACAGCTTTTAACAATATTGATCTCATAGTTTTCATTTTTACAGCAGGACTTTTGCACTGCCGGGGTGACGATGCCCTGTTTATCCAATCCGGGTGCCAGGCTGTAAGTATTTGAAAATGATACAATTATGACAGTGACATGCCGGGACGACTTCCCATTCCTGGATCGAATGTCCCTGAATGTGAAAAAGGATATATTTGTTAATAACACGCATGGGAAAAAAAGATAATGCCGATGAGGCTGGAGAAGGCCAATTCAAACGGGTGCTGGGATTACCTACGGCGGTGATGCTTGTCGCCGGTATCATGATCGGCTCGGGCGTCTTCAAGAAGATCGTGCCGATGGCTCAGACCCTCCCCAGCGAAGGCTATATTTTATTATCGTGGATCATCGCGGGTGTAGTGACGCTTTTCGGCGCTTTTTCCTATGCGGGTCTTGCAGGTATGACCACCGAGACCGGCGGCGTCTATGAATACCTACGACTGATCTTTGGGGAGTTTATCGCCTTTCTTTTTGGCTGGTCCTTGTTTATGATCGTCGGCACGGGAGCGATCGCAGCGTTGGCGTTTGTGTTTGCACAATCGGTGAACGAGCTTTATCCTTTGCCTTTCGGGGACTGGGGGATCAAACTGCTGGCGGTTTTGGCCATTGCGCTGTTAACCTGGCTGAATTGTCTGGGTATAAAAAAAGGTGGGGTGCTGAGTAATATCGTGACTTCGGCCAAGATCGCGGGGATGCTGGCATTGATCGTTTCGGCACTACTTTATCATGGACGGCTGCATGTGCCGGCGGAGGCGGGTTCCACCATCGGGCGGCTGCAAGGGGCGGCGCTTTTCAGCGGTTTGCTGGGCGCCATGCTAAGCGCGTTATGGGCTTATGACGGCTGGGCGAATATCACGTTCGTCACTGGTGAGATCAAGGATCCCCGTCGTAATGTACCCTACGCCATCATCGGTGGGGTTGGCATTGCGATGACGCTTTATGTGTTGCTGAACTATAGCTATATGCGGGTGCTGCCGTTGTCCGATCTTTCGCGGCTGGGTGCGAACAGGATCGCCGCGGCGGAGGTAGCGCGGGTATTGATGGGTAAGGCCGGCGCCGTCGTTATAGCCGTCCTGATCATGACCTGTACTTTTGGCGCTTTGAATGGCTGCATCCTTTCCTATCCCCGCGTTTTTTTTCGCATGGCGCAGGAGAAGGTGTTTTTTCCGAATGCAGGGCGGGTCCATTCGGTTTATCGAACGCCGCATATCGCACTGATCTATTCGGCTGTCTGGAGCGCTATATTGGTTTGCAGTGGTACGTTTGATCAGATCACCGACCTGGTCATCTTTGCGTCCTATGCTTTTTTTGGTCTGGCGGCCTGGGGGCTGTTGCGCATGAAGCGCAAGGGGGTTATCCGCACGAAGGTGATCGGTTATCCTGTCATTCCTGTGCTCGTCATCCTGTTCTGTGTCGCGCTCGTGATCAATACGCTTGTGATTCAGACCAGGGCCTCTTTGCTGGGGCTGTTGCTGATCGGCAGCGGCATCCCATTTTATTTGTATTTTAGGTGGAAGTATAAATCAGCGGTATGAAAAGAAGGGGTTTTATTAAGGAGACGCTGGCGGCGGGTGCTGCTGTTACCCTGGGCCCGCTTGTGCCCGCGGCGGCCTTGCCTGCGGCGGCCCCGAAGAAGGTCATCGTAGCGGGTGCGGGTATCACCGGGTTGTGCTGTGCGTATGAGTTGATGAAGGCGGGGCATGACGTGACGGTGCTGGAGGCTTCGGGCCGGTATGGCGGGCATGTGTTTACCGGCCGGGATGGCTTATCGGATGGCTTGTATGCCGATTTTGGCGCTGACCATATTACGAAGCCGGGGTACGAGCGATTTGTTGAATATGCGGACGCGTTTGGGCTTGAGGCAATACCTTATCCCAATGCCGAGGGATCTGAGCATTCCTATGACAAGGATAAGTTGAAGGTCATCGACGGGAAGGTCTATACGGCTGCGGCGTTGAAAGACCCGGTTGTGTTGAAGGGGTTTGGATTCAACGAGCGTGAAGTGTCGTTCCTGTCGCAGCACCCGATGCATGAACTGCCGGCGTTCTTCGTTCGGAAATATGTAGATGCCTTCGTAGACCCGTTCCAACCTTTCGGGGTAGGATATGACGAAATGGACGCCGTATCGATCGCCTCTGTTTATGCGAAAGAAGGGGCTTCGCCGGCTGCCCTGCGTTTTCTGGGTGGGAAGCATACGAATGCGCTTTATTCGTTGTGGCGGCTTTCGCTGATGTATTCGCGGGGTATCCCGCTTTCCGAGGGTGAGACCTTTCATCTCAAGGACGGGAATGAACAACTGCCGATCGCCTTTGCGAAGCGGCTTGGGTCCAGGGTGAAGTTGAATAATCCGGTGACGGCTATCCGGCACAGCCCGGCCGGGGTGACGGTGAACTGTCATCCGTTTGGCGCGAAGGAAGCAGTGTCACTCACCGCCGATGTGCTGGTGAACTGTATCACGCTGCCTGTCTTTTCGGGCATTCCGATCACGCCTGCGCTTTCGCCGGCCAAGCAATACGTGGTGGATCATCTCAAATATTCCTCGCATCCTTTTTATGTGTTTGAAGCCACGTCGAAGTTTTGGCTGGAGGAGGGTATCCCGAGCATCAATATGGAGTTCGGGGATCCATTGATCAATTCCATCTGGCTTGAGACGAATAAGGTCGAGACGAACCGGGTTATTTTGAAGGCCTATGGGCCCAGCGGGTTCCTGCCGGAGCAGGTGCTGGCGGCCTTCCGAAAAGTGTATCCCGGCAAGAAGGATACCATCGTAAAGGCGGTGACGCATGATTGGTCAAAAGACAAATATGAGCCGGTGTGTGAGATGGAGCCGTTTGCCATTGGGGAGATGCGTAAGTTCTGGCCGCAGGTAATGCAACCGGAGGGGAGGATCTATTTTGCCGGTACTTATGCCGACAATATGAGCAGGGGTATGGAATCGTGCTTGCGTAGTGCGCAGCGGGTAGCAGGAGAGATCAGTAAACTATAGGACTGTCAGTTATTCAACTCTTCCATCTTCTTCTTCAGGTTCGCGAATGTCTCGAGGGGAGCTTTGGCGGCGAAGCTATTGAGTATACATGCGGGGATTGATCCGCCGGGGTCGAGCTGCAGGATATAATCCATATGGATACGGTTGGCAGAGGTGGTTGTGACGATCCAATGGCCTTTTGACATCGGCACCCGGACCAGGTCTTTTTTCTCGGGCTTGTAATCCTTCATGCCCGTAGATTCCACCATCAGGGTATGGCTTTCCGGGTGGAGGGTGGCTTTTACGTCGGCATAGAAGTCGCGGTTCGCGGCGGGCCATGGTGTTTGGATCTCGGAATAGTAGATGACCTCGTTGTCATTTATTTTTTTCACCATCTCGCAGGATTTGGTGGCATAGACCCATAGGGGATATTTTTCCACGTCCAGCAGCACAACTGACAACTGTTCGACAGTGCCGGGGAGGTCCATGGAAACTCGAAGGTCATTGAATTTGGAGAGCTCGGAATGCCGGCTATAGACGACGATGCCGTCCTTCTCTTTTTTTACCGTCCAGCCGGCATAGTCGTTTCCGGGCATGAAATTCGGTAGCAGCAATAAACACGTTATCAGGCTCTTCATAGTTGTCATTGAATATAGGGAGAATAATTCAATTTCTTATATGATTTCCCGATATTAACTAACTTTATTTATGAACTTTTTTGAAGGAGTATATCAGGAAGTTGTAAGTTTTTTTAACATCCAACCGGTGATCGAGCTGCTGCGGTCGGGGAACTACAGCAGTTTGCGCACTTTACCCGGTATCGAGAATGTGATCAACCCGCTTATCCCCTTTTTGTTATTGATCGAAATCGTCCGCGCGGTCGTCATGCGCAGGTTTACTGGTCCGCAGTATAGGATCCCATTGTTCATTTATATATTTAACCGGTTTGCCGGGCGTTATCTCTCGATAGCGGCACTCGCCTTTTGTGTCGGGCTTTTCTCCCCCTATGCCATCTTCAGGACAAGCTTTACCTGGTACTGGCTGATCTATGGATACGTAGTCTGGGAGCTTGGGCATTTCGTATATCATTACCTGGGTCATAAGGTTCGGATATTCTGGTGTCTGCATTCCACGCATCATGCGCCGGAGCACATGAACCTATCGGTCACCTTTGCGCATTTTATCCTGGAAGCTCCTTATGCCGATGTGATCAGGACATCTGTTTGTATCCTGCTTGGGGTGAATCAACCGCTGCTTTTCTTTATTATGTTCATCGATGGCACCTGGGGGGCTTTTATCCATGTGGGTGAGAACCTGATCAGGGATGGGCGTCTGGGATTTCTGAACCGGTTCATTCTTACGCCTTCCCATCACCGGGTGCATCATGCCAAGAACCCGCTGTATATGGACACCAATTTCTGTAACCTGCTGAACATCTGGGACAGGGTATTTGGCACGTACCGGCCGCAGCGGGATGATATACCCCTGGTGTATGGTATCACGCGGCCGATGAAGCCGGGGAATTTTCTCGACGTGTATTTCGGCGAGTTTGTGGCGTTGGGGCGGGATATGATAAAAGCGCCGGGCCTTGTGAATAAGCTGTTGTATATCGTTATGCCGCCGGGATGGAGCCATACGGGCGACCACAAGACGTCGAGTGTCGTCCGGCGGGAATGGCTGGAGCAAGAGGAGCGAAGGGCCTTAGCTGAATAGATTTTCCTATCTGGCGCAAAAGGAGTATTTTTAAAAAAAATGACACTATGGCAGACGTAACAGAATTGGTGAAAGCCAATAACGATCTCTTGCAAAAGAACAATGCACTACTGAAGGAGAACCATACGGCCATCGAGGACAATGGCGATAAGCTTGGCAAAAACCTGTCGGCGATCGAGTCGAACCATTCGATTGTCAAAGACAATTCCAAGGTGTTGGCGGACAACAACGAGCTGCTGAAGGCCAACAACGCCTTATTGAAGTCCAACCACGACCTGCTCGAGAAGATTGCCAAGAAAGTGGGCGCGTAGCCGGCACCGTGGGTATATTTTCCCGGGGTTCCCTGGTTGCCCCTTTGTATGACGGTCCCGACGGGGTGCCTGAGTCCCATAAACTTCGCCGACGCCTCATTCAGAATGATCGCCGATGAATCGGTGTGGAAATCCCTTCCAGTTCTATTATAGCCGATCGGGCGGACAACATGGCGGCGGCGTCCTTGTCCAGGTAGTTGCCTGTTTCAGCAAGATTCTTTTCCCCTGCTATGAGTATATGTGATCCCTCCCAGGAGGCCTGTGGTATTTGTTGAAAGACAACTCGGCCGCTGACTGATAACCTGAAGTTATTTAGATGACAATTGCAAACGTTTGCCCTGCGGTTTGGGACCGGAATACAGATATAGATTTTGACTATTGAAATATAGAATTAATTGATCTTGTTTATTTCGCCAATGCCCTAACTTTAACATCCCTGAAGAAAAAACCGGGAGCAAGCAACTGTTATTCAATACCATAAACTTAAAAAAATGGAAAACGATTCGAAGGACATCGGCAAATGCCCCTTTCACAATGGCAGCATGAAACACAATGTTAGCGGCGGCGGCACGAGGAACCGCGACTGGTGGCCCAACCAGTTGAAGCTAGGTATCCTGCGTCAGCATTCTACCTTATCGGATCCGATGGGTGGTGATTTTGATTATACCGAAGCTTTTAAGAGTCTGGATCTGGAAGCGGTAAAAAAAGACCTTCATGCACTCATGACCGACTCACAGGATTGGTGGCCGGCAGATTTCGGTCACTATGGTCCCCTGTTCATTCGTATGGCCTGGCATAGTGCCGGCACCTATCGTGTCGGGGATGGCCGCGGCGGCGCGGGTGCGGGGCAGCAACGTTTTGCCCCCCTTAACAGCTGGCCCGATAACGTGAGTCTCGACAAGGCTCGCAGGCTGCTTTGGCCGATCAAACAAAAATATGGCCGAAAGATCTCATGGGCGGACCTGCTGATCCTCACCGGCAACATAGCGTTGGAATCAATGGGTTTTAAAACTTTTGGCTTTGCCGGCGGCCGTCCGGACGTATGGGAACCGGACGAAGACATCTATTGGGGCTCCGAGACCACCTGGCTTGGCGGCGACCTGCGTTATGCCCACGGTTCCCCGGGCGTGGAGGAGGATCACGGCGTCCTGGTGTCGGACGATAACTCTGAAGTAGACCATAGCCGCAACCTGCAGAAACCGCTTGCGGCGGTGCAGATGGGTTTGATCTACGTGAATCCGGAGGGGCCTGACGGCAATCCGGACCCGATTGCTGCCGCAAAAGATATTCGTGATACGTTCGGCCGTATGGCCATGAACGATGAAGAAACGGTTGCCCTCATTGCCGGGGGACATAGTTTTGGCAAGACCCATGGCGCCGCTCCTGCCACCAATGTGGGCAAAGAACCGGAAATGGCGGATATAGAATCGCAAGGTTTTGGCTGGAGTAACTCCTATGGTTCGGGCAAGGGTGCTGACACGATCACGAGCGGGCTGGAAGTCATTTGGACGAAAACGCCCACCAAGTGGAGTAATAATTTTTTCGAGAACCTGTTTGGTTTCGAATGGGAATTGACAAAAAGTCCGGCCGGCGCGCAGCAGTGGGTGGCAAAAAATGCAACGGGTATCATTCCTGATGCGTATGATGGTTCGAAAAAGCATCTTCCGACCATGCTCACTACGGACCTTGCTTTGAGGTTTGATCCGGCTTACGAAAAAATATCCAGGCGCTTCCTGGAGAACCCGGACGCCTTTGCCGATGCTTTTGCCCGTGCCTGGTTTAAATTAACGCACCGTGATATGGGACCCCGCGTACGCTACCTGGGCCCCGATGTGCCGAAAGAAGCGTTGCTCTGGCAAGATCCTATTCCTGCTGTCGACCATAAACTAATCGATGAAAAGGATATTGCGACCTTGAAAGCAAAAGTTCTGGCATCGGGGTTGAGCGTTGCCGAACTGGTGTCGACGGCATGGGCTTCGGCTTCTACTTTCCGTGGTTCCGACAAACGCGGTGGCGCCAATGGCGCTCGTATCCGGTTGGCCCCGCAAAAATTCTGGAAGGTGAATAACCCGCCACAATTGCAAAAAGTGTTCGGTGTATTGGAAGGCATTGCTACGGCCTTTAATGGCGCGGCTGCTGGCGGCAAGAAAGTTTCGCTGGCGGATCTGATCGTGTTGGGCGGTTGTGCGGGTGTGGAAAAGGCAGCTGCGGCTGCAGGACAATCGATCACCGTTCCATTTACACCGGGCCGGATGGATGCTTCCCAAGAACAAACCGATGTCGAATCGGTCGGTTACCTGGAGCCGCTTGCAGACGGTTTCCGCAACTACCGAAAAACAAGGAGTTCCGTATCCACCGAAGAGCTGTTGATCGACAAGGCGCAGTTGCTTACGCTTTCTGCCCCTGAGCTCACGGTATTGGTAGGCGGTTTGCGGGTGCTAGACGCTAATTTCGATGGTTCCAAACATGGGGTCTTCACATCGCGTCCGGGCCAGTTGACCAATGATTTCTTTGTGAACCTGCTGGATATGCGCACTTCATGGAAAGCCGCTTCAGCCGACAGGGAATTGTATGAAGGCAGTGATCTTTCCACCGGAAAAACGAAATGGACGGGCACCCGGGCAGATCTTGTATTTGGCTCCAACTCAGAACTCAGGGCTGTCGCGGAAGTGTACGGAAGCGCGGATGCCGGGGATAAATTCGTGAAAGACTTTGTAGCGGCCTGGAATAAAGTGATGAATTTGGACAGGTTTGATCTGGTTTGATCGGAGATGTTTGAAATGATAAGAAAAGGCACCGCGTGGGTGCCTTTTTAGTGCCGGCTTTTTCGGTGCCCGTGCGGTTGGAAAGAGCGGGCATTCGTTAGGCCTTTGTGGCGACCCCGAAACAATGAGAGAAGCCGTCGTCGTCAGTGAGAAAGAACTCGGTCTGCCCATAGTCTCTGTCGACAATGTCCGACACCTCGTATCCGAATTGCTTCAAACGCTCCCTTGTCTCATGAATGTCGGCCGGCGTCCAGTAGAACTGGATGCCATGATAGTCTTCCGGCTTGGTTGGCGTACCCGCTCTCTGGTTGAGCCAGAAGTAGGTGTGTTCATTATGAACCATGCAGCCGATCAGCTTTCCTTCTGCTCTCATTTCCCGGTCCACGGTAAGGCCGAGGACTTCGACCCAAAAACGCAGACTTTTTTCGAGATCGGCGCTTGGGATTACTGGTATACAGGCTTCAATGGTCATAACAGTGTTTTTTGCATGAGGATTATCTTATCTGACCAGCACCGCGGTACCCTTTTTTGCAATAACCTTTCCGGTATAGTCGGTGCCTTTCACTATCCAAAGGTAGGCATTGCTTTCCTGCAATTTTCCCTCGATCCTGCCATCCCAGCCCTGTCCGATTTGAGAAGTACTGTACATGAGCTGCCCCCAGCGGTTATAGACGCGGAAATAGTCGAGTGCCGAGATGCCGATGCAAATAGGCCGGAACACGGTATTGGTGTTGGTTCCCGGCGTGAATGCATTGGGCATAAAGATGTCAGGCAATGTACGCGCTATCGTTACTTTCACTGTAGCGGTACCATAGCAGCCGAAAGAATCCGTGGCCGTGACCTGGTAGGTGATGTTAGTCATCCCTGCCCCGTACAGGCCGATGGGATCGGCTATACCGGGATCGCTGAGATCCGTGGAAGGGGACCACTGGTATTGGTCTGTGTATGCGTCGCTGCTTGTTGCCTGGAATTGAAGCGGCTCATCGACGACTACCAGTGTGTCATCGCCGGGAGATACTTGGATAGGAGGCACGACGGTCACGGTAAAGGTGTCGGAGACGGTTATGGGGCAGCCTGCATTTTGGATATTAAGGACATAATCCGTCGTTTTTATCGGTATGACGAGCATCTTGGTGGTGAATGGCAGGGACGCAATCGTGCCCTTATTTTCTTCGGTAAACACTTCGCGGGTTGCCCACCTATATTGCGTTCCGGTGGTAATAAGCGCCTGTAGTGGTGCAGCCCCACCAAAACAGATCGTAGTGTCAGCGGGATCGATCGTGGCTTGCGGAAGCGCCCCTTTATAAAGATCCACAAACAAACTATCGGTCAGTGTTGTGCAGCTGTTCGTTTCCGTGGCAACGATCCATCCGGGCGCCGCTCCGGCTGTTACGGTAAAGGTATTCGTGTTGCCGCCTGGTCCGATGGCCCAGCCTGGCGGGGCCGACCAGTTATAGGACGCGCTGTCCAGCGAAGGCACTGAGTATTTGCTGACGCTATTGGCACAAAGGATCGTGTCGCCACTCATCTGGAGGCCGGCGCAGCTATTCCTCAGCGCAAAATAGGCATACGCAAAATGTCCGCCTGGTACACAGTTGTCCGCTTCGAAAGTCAGCGTTACCTGTTGCCCGCGATAGGCCGTCAGGTCAAAAGTTACTTCTGTCCAACCCTTTGTCCACACATCTTTTAGGAACTGGCCGGAATCCCCGGGAGTACGGGATGCATTCGGGGTGGCTTTAGGGCTTGGGGTGAACCCATTTGCCCGGGCGGTCACGGAGTCAAGGGCCCCGCCGTCTGTGGGAAGAAAATATTCGGGCGAAGCGCAGGCGATCACCCCGGCGGATGTACTCACGATTGCGCGGGCCATGGGCTGTTCCAGTGAGGCATGGGTGCCGTTCTCCAACACCATGGCGTAGGCATAGGTCATCGTATAGGGTAAGGAAGCCGGGCCGGAGGGGACATTGATGAGGTATTTTATCCCACGGACATAACCGCCTTCCGGACTGCCGGCCGTTGTCACCGTTGCGGCCGTCGGGTCGCTTACCTGGCGTTGTGCGATGGAGGTCGAACCCAATAAAATCGAATATTGGTAGGCATAGCCATTGATGGTGGGGATCGATTGAAAGCTGCCAAAGGGGTCGATAGACTGGCTGGTGATAACGCTGATACCGCTCACTGAAGGGAGATCGTATTCGGGGAGGTTGGTTGCGCCAATCGTTCCGCTGGGAGTTGCCTGGCTGGAATCATAGGTGACCAGGATCGCGTCGGGTCCATTGCCGGACTTATTGTTACCGGTATAGGCCTGCCAGTGGGTCAGGGCGCCTGCGGCAAAATTGATATTGATCGGGCAGGATTGGGATTGTTCCGCTGAGGACAGCGCGGGAATTGTGGCTGACACCACTAACCATAGATGCAGTCCCCACCGAGTCATAACAGAAGTTTGGTTATTCCCATAAATGTCCTGAATAGAAACGAAAGAAACGGGCCTACGGTCGCGGAAATCCGGGTATTTTTTTAATGATAACGTATCGGTCGGATTTTCACTAAATTACCCGGGAAAATAGGCCTACCATGACCATCGGCATCTACACCTACGGTACCCGCGGCGACGTTCAACCATATATTGCCCTGGCACTGGCTTTGATGGAGAAGGGCCACCGGGTGGTCCTATCCGCCCCCGGCGATTTCAAGGACTTCGTGGAAGGCTTCGGTGTTCCGTTTTTCCCGCTCCATGGTGAAGCCGAAGCGATCATGAACTCCCCGGAGGGGCAGCGCATCCTGAAGACGGAAAATACCATCAAGCTCATGCGGTACTTTTTTAAGACGCTCAACCAGGTGAGACGCCCTTTGCGAAAAAGTTATTATGAGAGTATCAGCCGGGTCGACTATATTATCGCCAATGCAGCAACGCTACCCATTGTCAGCGTCATTGCCGAAAAACAAGGGAAGAAAGTGGCGTACACTTATTTTATGCCGCCGGTCGTACCTACGAAGGAATTTCCGGTAGAAGACCTGCGCCTGCTCAACGCCGGCTGGTACAATACCCTCACTTATAAAATTGCCCGCGGTCTTTTCTGGAAATTCGTCAAGGCCGGTACAAATGAGTACCGGGCGGAATTGGGGTTGCCGGTGCTCAGCAAAAATGTGCTTGTGCACATCGACCGGCAAAAGCCATTGGATCTATATTGCCTCAGCCCCAGCTTGATCCCGCAACCGAAGGATTGGGACGACAACCATAAGATTACCGGTTTTTTGACCGTTCCCAGCGGGAAAAGAGAAACACATGCATTCGACAACGCGTCGGCGGAGTTATCAGCCTGGCTCGCCGAAGGCGATCGCCCCGTCTATATCGGATTTGGCAGTAATGGGATCGGCAACCAGGAGAAGTTCTTAAGCATCCTCAACGACCTGTTGTCGACAACCAGGGAGCGGGTCTTGTTTTGTACGGGGTGGTCTGTGTTTAATGCGTTGCCCAGCCATGAACGTTTTTTTGTGACCAAGTATGTCAATCACGAAACCATACTGCCCCGGTGCAAGGTTGGCGTTTTTCATGGGGGTGCGGGCACGTTGGCTGCTATGTTACGACACAATTTGCCAGTCGTTGTAGTATCATTTTATACCGATCAGCCTACCTGGGGGAAGCTGGTTGAACGAAATGGGTTGGGTGTTCATATTCCTGTTCGAAAGCTGACGTCGGGAAGATTGATCGCGGGCATCCGGGCAGCTCAATCCGCCGAAATAGCCAGCAATGTAGCCGCGATGGGGGAGCGGATAAGAAATGAGAAGGGGACGGAAAGGGCGGTGGATGAAATTGAGCGGTATTTTAACCAACCGGATTTACACTCATATTAATATTTTATGCCCCAGCCTAAAAAGCAAAAAAAACCAGAGAGGCACGTCTTATTCCAGTCAGCCCCTCGGGGCGGCGGGAAACCTCCGCCATCGACCTTATTTTCGACATAGTCCGACAAATTCCGCACTGCTTTTGCGATCTCGTAGCCGAATGAAGGGCGTTACGCTTAAATGGTTCGTTTATGCGCTATTTTTTGACCTTTTTTGTTGTGCGGCTTGCCTTTCTTTTTGGCCTCGGCGCCCGGGTTATCTTGCCGGTAGCCTTATACAGCGCGATGGCATTGCTAATCATCTGCCGATCCTCCGGTGTAAGGGGAATGGGCTCGAAGACGAAATCAACCCCTTTTGGCTCTTTTATGTATCCCATTTTTATTTGGATTTAAAATATTGATTAATCAATTTGCCGGCGGCTTTCGGATAGATTATCATCCGGTGATTACCGACGTGCACGGCGCCGAGCGTCTCTTCGTAGTGTGTGATCAGTTTAGTTTTCGACGTAAAGGAAATATTCCCTTCATAACCTTTATCCGAGGACACCTTGCAGGCAAAAGCCACCAAATTGCCAGCCACGCCTTCATATAACTTTGGTTTTCCAAAGTTGAATGGGGCATTTTCAATAAGCCAGAGAAAGATATGATCGTGCATGTCCGTCATACTGATCAGCCCCTGCACAATGTTTCGATTTCCTTCAATAGTCAATTTATACACCTGTCTATCGTCAAATTTGGCTTCCGTTTTCCAGTTGAACTTCCAGCCAGCCTTTTTAGTGATGCCTTTTAAATCCTCCTTTTTAACCGGCAAAACTTCCGTCTCAAAACTGTCTCCGGAAATGGTGTTCAGGATACTGTTGGTAAGTTTATCTATTTGAATATCAATATGATATTTAACCTTCTTCGCATTAGACAAATTTACTAAAAATCTTCCCATTTGTCGAAACAAAATAAGTTGTTGCCGGGGCAGGGAACATGGTAATTAGCGTCTTATAGCCGGGTGAGCGCATCCGACATGAGCAGGGGGGCGGAGTAAGATGCCTGGTAGGTTCGGCTGTTGCTGGGACCGCGGTTTGACGAGGAACTCAGTTCTGTTTTATTGCGAACATGGGGTGTTCGAGATAGGCCTTTTGGTACAATTTCAGTTTTTCGTTTATATACAGCAGCATGTCTTCATTGCTGGCGCCGCGGCAGAAGTTATAGGTGGGGCGGTAGATGACCATGAAGTGTTGCAGGGAGTCGCCCTTTAGTCCGGTGACCATTGACACGTAGGAGGAGGGAAACCGGGAGTCGATATAATAATCCTTTTCCTCCTTCTTGATCCGTTGTCTCAGCTGTCGCTGGTTCTTTTGTTCCGCCGAGAAATAAGTGACGGGGCTGAACCCGATGCCTACGCCGTCTGTAGGGGTCGCGTCTCCCGCCAACTTGACCTTATGCGTGTAGTCCAGCCACGCATAGTCTTCTTTTCTTTGGATGGAGTCCTTTTGGTAATTGGAGAGTTGGTTGACGAGGACGGTAGGCAGTTCGACGAGGTTTGGTTCGAGATAAACGGCATAGCCATCCTTGTCCTGTAGTTCTGAGGTTACCACATAGGTGGTATCGGCATGATAACCGGCGGAGGAGAACGTGATAGTATCACCGGGATTGGCGGCGATGCGGTAGTTGCCGCCAGCATCTGAAATATTGTGTTTTCCTTGCGTATGATTGACGACGGCAACCGAGGCCAGGATGGCGTCGGTCGATTTCTGTCTGACTTTACCTGTCAGCACCTGCTGGGAGACTGCCGGAGTTGACAGCAGTACGAGGACAGAAAGGTTCGAGAGCAACTTACGTAGCATCGTAACCTAAGTTACGACAATTCCGCAGAAGTGCAACGGCGGACAGATGAAAATTGCATTAAAGATCGTCGGGTGGCCCCGGGCGTTTCGGTCCGGTCCGGTTCTTAAAAAGAAAGCCTAAATTTGCAAAATACATGTCGGTATATACATAGTCAATAATATGAACCAACAGCCGCAGAACGTGCTGGATTATCCTGGTGACAATACCATTTTTCTGGTCTGGAATTTTAAAAAGGACCAGGAGGTCACAGCCGTTTTTCAAAGGATTTGTGCATTAGTTATCAATCTTAATAATTCGGGCGAGATCCGGTTTCCCGGTTCCGGGGCGACTTGTGTGATGGGAATTGGATGTGATGCGTGGCGGCGGCTTGGTCTTCCGGTTCCGCCTCCAAAGGAGTTGGAGAATTTCATGCCAATCGTCGGTAAGAAACATATAGCCGTGGCTACCCGGGGGGATCTGCATTTTCATATCAGGGGCACCGCCAGCAGTATTTGTTTCGATATGGCGGCCGCCCTGGCGCAAATGCTGGACCCGGTGGCGGTTCCCGTCGAGGAGGTCCATGGGTTCCGCTATTGGGACGGCCGGTCTATTTTAGGATTTGTGGATGGCACCGAAAATCCTGAAGGTGAAAAACGGGCCTTTTTTGGGCTGATCGGGGATGAGGACCCTGCCTACAAGGGCGGAAGTTATCTGTTTGTTCAAAAATACATTCATGATCTGAAGTCGTTCAGGGCGCTGCCTGTCGAGGAGCAGGAAAAGGTATTCGGAAGGTATAAAGAGAGTGACGTTGAAATGCCGGATGAATTAAAGCCCTCCAATTCTCATAGTGCTGTGGCCAACGTTGGCGACGATCTCAAGGTCATCCGGGACAATATGCCTTTTGGGAATATGGCGACCAATGAGATGGGCACTTATTTCATCGCTTATGCGAGTACGTTCAGCACGGTGAAGAAGATGCTGGATAATATGTTTATCGGTTCGCCGGAAGGGAATTACGACAGGTTGCTGGATTTCAGCACGGCAAAGACCGGGAGCCTGTTTTTTGTTCCTTCGGTGACGTTTTTGAAGAGTGTTGCAGATGGGGATCCGGCTGTGGAGGTCGTCTCTTCCGTAGCCCCTATTGCAGCAGGGGGCGGTGACGGCTCTTTGTCTATTGGCTCACTAAAAAAAGAAGCAGGATATGAATAATCTTTATCGGGAGCTAGCCCCTGTCTCAGCGGCGGCCTGGGCGGAAATCGAAGAAGAGGCAAGGCGCACCCTCAAACGGCACCTGGCAGCGCGACGCGTGGTGGATGTGGAAGGGCCAAAAGGTTTTGACTTTGCGGGGGTTGGCACGGGGCATACTCAAGGGATCCCGGCGCCGGGCGAAGGGGTCCAGGCTGTGCGGCGGGAAGTGAAGACGCTCGTGGAACTTCGGGTTCCGTTCGAACTCGCCCGCCAGGCGGTCGACGACGTTGAGCGCGGCGCGGAGGATTCGGATTGGTCATCGGTGAAGGAGGCGGCGCGCAAGCTGGCATTTGCGGAAGATAACTCGGTCTTCGAAGGATACGACGCAGCGGGGATCCAGGGTATCCGTCAGGGTACCAGCAACCCGGTATTGACGCTTCCTTCCAACGTGCGGAGTTACCCGGATGTCGTCGCACAGGCGGTGAGCCAATTACGACTTGCCGGGGTCAACGGTCCCTACGCGCTTGTGCTGGGCGCCGACCCCTATACGATCGTCAACGGCGGCAGCGACGAAGGCTATCCTGTCCTTCAGCATATCCAGCGGCTTATCGATGGGGAGATCATCTGGGCGCCGGCAATCAGGGGTGGTTTTGTGGTCTCCACCCGCGGGGGCGATTTCGAATTGGATCTGGGTCAGGACATATCCATCGGTTATCTTAGTCATTCCGAGACCAGCGTCAGGCTCTACCTGCAGGAAAGTTTCACCTTCCGGTTGCTGACGACGGAGGCTGCGGTGGCGCTTGCGCCGGCGGAGAAATAGAATGTGGATGGGTGGTCTGCATTTGGTGGGCTGCGGCGAGCCATGGCCGGGATGAAGAACCTCCGCTGTCTCAAAAAAAGGCTACTATGCCTGAGATAGTTATAGAAGCGCCTGTGCCCATCAAAAAGGCCGTGTAGGCCCATCGTAGGAATTTATATTTCTTTCCAAGGATCTGGGCCTGGTGAAAGATCTCCCGGATAAGTGTTTGACAGATATAATCGGAATTGCCGAACATACATTCCATTTCACGGATATAGTTTTCCAATTCCATTTCGGCATATACGCCAAAGAAAAGCAGGTCGCCGGGAGAACTGGAATGAGCGGACGCTGAAGGTGGCAGACCCTTTAGTTTTGGTCGGGTCACGGCAAGGCTCACGACAATAACGGTGAGACAGGTGATCAGTTGCGCGCTTATAGGCAGGATCACGAGCCGGTGCTGTTGGGGCATTCGCAACGCAAACGTTAACAATACAGAGATCATAAGCGCATTTACTTGTACCAGTAAATGCGCTTTTTTGTCTACCTGCACGATCAACTGCCGGCAATTGTTGGCGGCCACCGACAACGCCGTATAGCGATGTTTTTCGGCTTCTATTGCCTTAGCTGTCCTGTTCTCTGCCAATACAAAGTTTTCCGTAATTTCCGCCAATCACTCATGCCAGGCAATGGCTTAATCCACTATAATATTGCATTTTTTGAAACTATAGCATGCCGCAACAAATGCCGTGCATTGTTTGGTGCGTGTCAGCCGTTTCCACTCTTCAGTTCGTGCACCGCATGGTTAGCCGCCCGCGCGGCAAATGCCATGTACAATATCGAAGGGCTTTGATTTCCGGTAGACGTCATGCAGGCGCCGTCGGTTACATAGACATTGTTACATGAGTGTAACTGGTTCCATTTATTTAACAGTG
>Ga0302325_10001268_pt1 | contig 65113 bp, 45 predicted proteins | sample Palsa_T0_2_FD_201948 | JGI IMG/M metagenome (GOLD analysis project Ga0302325, IMG submission 201948) | Peat permafrost microbial communities from Stordalen Mire near Abisko, Sweden - Palsa_T0_2 | ecosystem: Environmental > Terrestrial > Soil > Palsa > Peat permafrost | place: Sweden: Abisko...
GAGCGGGCATCCTTCTGGATATGTTTGAGGCAACAAGTAGCTTCCAGTACGTCTAAAGACGGCTTTCACTGCGTCGTTTTCGAGAACGGATTTGTGCACGGGATATCTGCGAGTTCCTGTCAATGTCTGGTGAATCAGGCCGCCTAGCGCTTCCGGGCGCACTCGGCGATGTGTCATCCATTTTTGGCAGTAGGCCGCCTTGAGAGCGGCTGTAGTTACGCGCCCCAGCCAATCGGCTGCTTCAGGTGGCCCAAATATGGTGAAGCCCTCCTCAATCGTGGAGGACCGGTACGGATTGTTGCTACTCTTAAATTGATTGCAATTGAGAATCGACTTTGCATTGGCATTTACCAGAATCAATGCGGCTCCGAGATACGCCTGATAGGCAAAGTCGTAATGCACATATTCTGCAAGGTCGCGCCCGTTGATTATGTACCTGGGAGCCGCTTGATAAGTAGCGGCAAGCCAGGGCGAGATACCCGTCTGTATCTGGGTCCACTCCCCGAATGAAGTCATGAAATCACTGCCGGCAATAGGCACGCTGTACCGTTGCTCAATGCGCCCGGCTCCATATGGTATTGGCTTGAGCAGGAACTGCGAGACGTAGGGACCCGCCGCATCTCCACTGGTTGGCCCGCGAAAGACACTCTGCGTGGATACACCAAGGTCCTTTGCCGCTTGCTCGATCAGCGGAGATTTTCCGTATTCGGAGAATGGGATGTCTCGGCAGATTGCCTGCCAGTAAAGCTCGGCGGCGTCAAATCGAATTTCTTCTGAAGCGATCGAAGGGGCAGGCGGAATATCGAATGTGTGCGGATCTCCACCCTCCAGGTGGAAGGCATACGCCGATTGGGGATTGCTTAATCTGCGCCCGCCGCCTCTTGGGAGCCGTTCAAAATCGCTGAATTTGCCGGATCGGATTGCGGCCAGAAGAGCGTTGTAAGCTTTGGGCTCGACTTCGCCGAATGGATCGTGCGGCAGGCCTTTCGAATAGCACGCGATTCGGTTGGGAAATGAATCTTCGTCACCGTTTGACTTCATGCTGGCAAGCGGGCGAGAGCTCTGTTGAAGCGCGGCCTGCGTTCGCACCTTGAGCGCTGCCCGTATCCGTTTTGGCTTCGGTTTCTCAGAAATCGACGCGCTCTCCGATGGAGATGCGCGCAGAAACTTGGGCCAGGAAAGCGCCGCAAGCATTCCGCCGAAGAACCGTCTTCTACTCAACGGGGAAAGCATTAACTTTCACCTCCTCAATAGCTGCGTCATGAGTGAATCGAATCAATTGCTCGTCGTCCAGGTTGCCTTCACATAGTTCAGCGCATACCCGCTTGGGAAAGTAACGGTTGCTGTCGCTTGCGCCTGTCCGGTAGTCCCCGTGGCAACTAGCGGCGTCGTCTTGACGGATTGCTGTGTATTGTTGTCGGAGAAAACGCTAAGCGTGAGGATCGTCCCTACAGGAATGTTTGTTGTTTGCACCGTGATCGTGACCGCGGAAGATGTTTGGATCTGGGCGTCAGGTGCCGTTAAGCTGCCGGTAGGAACGGAAGGGAGCGTGCTCGTCCCGACGCTTACTACGGAAATCGAAGGCGGAGAAGAACTGGGCACGAATGTGCCGTAGGGAGAGCCCGGTGATTCTGTGCCAGTGACTGTACCGGAAAAGCTCTCGGTAAATGCCTCAAGTCGAACTACGCCATTTCCTCCTGAATTTGGATTGCAAAACCCACCACAGGATGTCGAGGAGGCCCCGCCTGCGGCGGTCAAAGTTCCCGAACCAGCGATGGAATTTGCGGCTAGACGAATCCCTCCCCCAGAACCACCTCCTCCATAGCCCCATGCTTGATAATTACAGTCACTGGGGTTCTCAGCTCCACCGCTCTTCCCGCCGGCCCCACCGTTGGCGTTGATCGTTCCGTTGACGTTAATGGTTGTTGAGCTCGCGATCAGGAGGGCCCCTCCGCCAGCCCCTCCGCCAGCTCCAAATGGCACGGATCCGAGGTTTCCTGGGAACAGCCCACCTCCCCCGCCAGAGCCCCCTATCAGCGGCACGAGAAATACACTGCCACTGTATGAGCCCCCCAAGCCAGGCTCTGCGCCAAGGGGCATAAAGTTGCAATTCAACTCAGGCTTCCCCGCAGCGCCTCCACCTGGGCCGTCGCCCGGCAAGGCGAGCGGTTCATTTGCATTAGTTGCGGATCCGTCGAACTCTCCACCGACGCCGCCATCGTAGCCCCCAGCGCCTGCTACGGAACGCCTCCTTCCATCCAAATTCGGGCTTATCGGAACCCCGGGCTGCCCTGAGAGGTCAACCGTTGCTCCCGACTCGACATTTACCTCGCCGCTTGCCAGCCAAATCACAGGCCCGTTGATGTTTGCGCTGGAAAGCTTCACCGTAACGCCCGCTGGAATGTCAATTGTTGTGAAGTTGAAGATATTCAGGCTGTGCTGGTCGCCGGGAAAACTGGCCGGATTGAAGATCACAGTTGCTGGGGTGGTGGTCACCCCCAGCGAGGCTGCATCAAGCGGTCCATCGCTTCCATCTGAGCCGCTGCTGAAGCTTTGGGCCCCGGCCGTCAGAGCGAAGCCAAAAGCCATCAACAGGGTGAGAACCGCTATCCTCACGCCTGGAACCATTGGATTCGAGTTGGATTTCAGTGTCATATCATCCTCCAGGGAGTGTGTTGCAATTCAGAATCATCTCGACGCCATGCCGGCGCCGTTTCTTACATTCAAGTCAGAAATGGCCCGGTGAAGGTGTAGCTTCTCCGCAGCCGGCTGATGTGGGATTCGAACTGGTGTTCAAAGTTGAATGCGTCCGTGTTGCCGGTCGCCCAATCGCTGCCTGCGTCCCGAACGCCGTTCCCGGTTTGTGTTGTGAGTGCCGACGGAACAAGCGGTCCAATACAATGGAGAACGCAGACGGTCGGAATGCTGGCGGTTGTGAGACCGGTTCGGTTCTTTGCACGACTGGAATCGGGCTCTGAACACCCTCATCAACTTTCCCCGGAGCCATTGGCAGCGATTCTCCAGAGCGACGTGCATTGATCATTGAGTCCTGCCCCAACTTCGGCAAAGTCGTCCCCGAGGAATTCGCCGCAGGATCTCTTCCACTTCTAATCGCAGCGGGACTTGGGGCGGTGTTCTGCACCGAGAAAGTCAGGCTGTCCGCCTCGTAGACAGTTGCCCCTTGGGCGGGAGGCTCGCCGTTCAGCAGGGAGAATGTCAGACTATCCACTTCCAGCGGACTGGTCGGAGGCAAAACCGGGCCGGAGTTGTTGAGGAGAGAGAATGTCAGGCTATCGGCCTCCATGTTGCTGGACGGCGACGCTGGTCGGACGCCATTGAGCAAAGAGAAGGTCACACTGTCGGCTTCAAGTTGAATGGGCGGCGGTGGAACCGGACTTATTGAATTCAACAGTGAAAAAGTGTTGCTGTCCGCTTCCATTACAACTGGGCCCGTGGTGAAACCGAAGCCACAATTGCCTCCGAGAGTGTTGCCAGCGATGTCTTTGATTGCTGCGCTGATGGTAACCGCGAAGAAATGCCCCATCGTAAGTGGCTGACTGGGCACAAACGAAACGATCATATCGGTAGGATCCACCTGAACGACTCCAGCAATTGATACGTTGCTTGTGGTATCAAGGATTGAGATGCTGCCCGAAGCCAGACTCGATGGGTCGATGGCGCTCACGAAAGTCACTGCAGGGTTGACTGAGGTTGGAACATTGCTGGCGCCGTTCACAGGGCTTGTCGTTGCAATCTGGAGAGCAGTCTCGAACGCGGAACCCGTGGTGAAGGAACTGCTGAAAGCCGTCGTCATCAAATTGCCGGCTGCATCGCGCACGCCTTTCACCTGGACTTTGTAAAGCGTATTCGATAGCAGCGGCTGCGATGGAGAGAATGTAGCCCACATTCCGTCGCTTGAGGGAGTCACAGTCCCAGCCACAGCTCCCGACGGCGAGGTCAAAATCACCGTGCCGGCGATCACGGAATTCCCGCAACAAGTGCGGTTCATATAGGCCTGCAGTGTCTGCCCTGCAATCACCTGGGACGTCGAGGAAACGGTTGAGTTGGAGCCAAGCGCTGCCGTGATCGCGTTCTGCGCCGCAGTCAATGACGTGCCCGTCAGAAGCGGCTCCGAGAAATGCACGACCACGCCATCGTTGACGATCACGCCCGTGGCGCCATTTTTCGGAATAACCTGGGTGACCGATGGCGGAACGAGATTCGGATTCGCCGGGCTCAAGCCCATCTGAAAGTCCTGCAGGACGGTAAGGCCGCTGGCGTCGAGATCCTTTCCGGCGACCGTTTTGTCCGACGGGTTCAGCCCATAGAACACCTGCCAGCCATCCGGCAAGCCATCCCCAGATGTATATGCGTTCAGCGGAAGTGTCCCGATCGCAACCTCGACAACGTTGGTAAGGCCATCTCCATCGGCGTCGCCATCCGGCGTCACGATCTGCAGTGTGTTGGCGGCTCCGGGAACCTGGCTGGAGGTGCTGCTCGAACTAGTTGCGACTAGCGCAAAGCTGCCCACGGTTCCCGCTGCGATCGTCAAATTCAGGGCTGCCGAAGTACCGTCTGAGCTGATGCTTGCCGGAACGATTCCAATCGGAGGCGGGTTGAAGGCGGGAATAAAGCTGAAGGTTGCGCCCGTAAGGTTTGTGCCTGTGACCTGGAAATTTGGCACGGGGATGGTGCTCGAACTGCTTATCAAAAGCTGTGGCGAGATGGAGAGGATCGCGGGGCTCGGAATAAAGGTGAAATTGCTTGTCGAGGTTGTAGTGTTCCCGGCGACGGTGACGGAGATCGGGCCCGTGGTTGCGCCGGCGGGCACGGCTGCCGTAAGCGTGTTTGCGTTGGCTGAAAGGACGGTTGCGGCAGCGCCGTTGAAGCTCACCGCGTTGGAAGCGAGAGTGGTGCTGAAGTTCTGTCCCTGGATTGTCACAACCGTGCCCACGCTGCCAGACTGCGGAGTAAAATCCAGGATCGCCAACGCGCCAGCCGCTGGCGCTGTGCCGCGAGTGACTTGAAGAATGTTGCCGACGGAATCGTAGGTGTAGTCGATTTCGTTGCCGGAAGAGTCGATGACTTTGGTGAGCTGGCCGAGGTCGTCGTAGAAGTACTGGAAACTCTTCGTGCTTTGCGCATGAACCGAGGAAACGGACGAAACCGTCAAAATCAGGGCGATTGCGAAGGCGCCAAGCCTGATTAGTGGATTCGGCAATATCCTTCGTTCATTCAAGTTTGGCACCGCGCTTTCAGAATCGGTCCGAAATAACGCATTCTTGGATCGGCTTCCACCTATCACTGGAGCGAAACACTGCTATTTGCCTTGTCAATGACGGTGTATTCCAAGTTCTTTAGATCTTGCAAAAGGAGGTAATCCCCGTAAAGGCTGCCCCCTTGAACGAGGCTTTCCCCTAAAATTTCCGCGCCCGCATTCTCAATAATTTGGCCAGTACCGCTAATTGCTCCGGATATCACGGGCCCGCCGCCCAGATCCTGAATCGTTGGGGTGCCGTCCCCGCCATTCCCGCCACTAGCCCCGTTAACAGCCCCGTTGTTACCTCCACAGAAGGGCCCAAGGCTAAATGGACCGGCAGCCGAGCAGGCGACGCCTATGGATGGGCCAAGAATTAATGGCGGATTCGACGAGCCACACATGCCTAGGGGGTCCAACCAGTTGATCGGATTATTCCGAACATACGCGTAGGAATTTACACCGCCCCTAAGGCCAATCGGATCTTCACTCAAGAATCGTCCCGTGCCAGCGTCATAGAATCGATTGCGGTAGTAGATGATGTTGCCGAGGATAGATGCACGACCGGTGTACGCAAACGGGTATGTGTCATCGCCAGTGCCGGTCGTTTGGCCGAACGGCTCATAGTCAAACTTCGCCGCGAGATTTCCGGAGCCGTCGGTCACGCCTGTGATGCTGCCTAAAGCGTCTCCTATCCCAAACGCGATATCGCCTGCAGCATCGACGGATGCAAAATGAGAATCAATGGAACGGCCCGTCAGAACGCTGACAGTCGAACCGGATGGACCGGTCAGCGAAACGACGTTCGTCAGGCTATCGACGACGAAGCTTCGCGTTGTCGTGACAGCCCCAGTTGTTTTGGTAACGCCTAACAAATTGCGGCCAAAATCGTAATGCAGCGTGGTCGTGTCGCCGCTTGCGTCCTTGATTGAAGACAAGCGGTTGCGGCCATCCCAGGTGTAGGTCAATGTGTCGGTCGCGCTGGCCTCCGTGAGGCGGTTTCCGTTAGCGTCATAGGTATAGGCAGTTCCGCCATTGGCCAGCAACTCGTTTCCATTACCCACTGTGGCAGTGGCCGACGGCGTGATCAGCGCCTGGCTGATGTCGTTGCCGACGATCGAGCGATTACCCACTGCATCGTAGATGTAACTTTGCGTGTTCAACGCATTCGATCCCATGTTGTGGACGATCGACAGCACCTGGCCAAGCGCATCGAAGTTGTAGTTGGTCACAACACCATTGGTGCGAGTAAGAGATTCCGGGAGATTGCGTGGATCGTATGCGTAAGTCACTCCAGCGGCCGATGTGGCGGCGCTCAGCATATTTCCGACCGCGTCGTAGCCATAAGTCACCGCGGCCTGTCCAGCCACCTGGCGTGTTGCCACCCGCCCCAGCGGGTCCCGCGTGTAATTCACGATTCCGGTTGGCTCGTCCTGCGTGAGCAGATGCCCATCCGCGTCATATGCGAAATCGAAGATACCGCCTAGCGAGTCGTTCACGCTGATGAGCCGGCTGTTCGCGTCATAGCTGCCTGTCACCGTAGAGTCGGTGAAGGATTCCTTTACCACACGGTTGAGAACGTCGTAAGTGAACGTGCTCGACAGTCCACGCCGGTCGGTGTACTGAACGAGGTTTGAGTCCACGTCCCATGTGTAGTACTCGGTCTTGTTGAGCGGCGAGATGCGACTCTGCAGGCGGCCCACCGAATCGTAGGTATATTGCGTGAGATTATTCTTCGCGTCCTTGAAGGAGATAAGATCGCCGATTTGATCGTAGCTAAAGCTCGTCGTGTTACCGTGAGCGTCGGTCTCGCTCATCACTCGATTCAACGCGTCATAGGATGCGGTGCTGTTTCTGCCAAGGGCATCGACGACTCGGGTCAGGCGCGAAACGGCATCGTAGATCAGGTTCGAAGTGTGACCGAGCGCGTCCGTCACCGACGAGATGTTGCCATACGAGTCATATCCAATATTGGTCTTATAGCCCTTCGGATCAGTGATTTGAATCAGCTCTCCGAACGAGTCGAAAGCGAGTTGCGTGGAGTTGCCGTTCGCGTCGGTGATGGCGATCGGGTTGCCGTTGGCGTTGTATGTGATGCTCGTCGCGTGATTGAGTGGATCTGTGATCGAGTTGACTTTGTTAAATCGCGTATCGTAGGTGAAGGTCGTCGTGTTGCCGAGCGCATCGGCACGGGTTAGCACATTGCCGAACTGGTCGAAGGTGTAGCTCACGTTGCCGGCAGCGATGTTGCCGCATACTGGACAAGTCCCCGCGCCAGTGTAGGAACTGACGAGGTTATTGTGAGCCGGATCGCGAGTAAGGGTTCTGGTTTGACCTGTCGGGTCCGTGGCGCTGATTAGGAAGCCTTGAGAGTTGAAGCGATAAAGGGTCTGATTTCCCAGCGGATCGGTGACCAAGGTTTCCAGCACTGGATCCGCGGCCATGCAACCGGCAATTTGAGGAGGTATACCATTCGCCTGCGGCAAAGCAAGGGTAATCGAACCGCAAAGTTGCGCATAGGCAAACTGATAGACTCCGCCATCCGCCGCGACCTGCTGGATGATCCGGTTGTCATAGCCTGTATTGTACGTATTCGTCTCGGTCACCTTGCCCCGCGGATCGGTGATGGTTGCTAAGTTGTTTGCCGAATCGTAGGTATAGTTCGTCATTCCGTTATTGGCATCGGTAAAAGTCTGGAGATAACCTTGCGGGTTGTAACTGTACTTGACGGTGCGCCCGATGGAGTCGGTAACCTGCGTAACACGATTGGAGCCGTCATAGGTCAACGTGAAACTTCGACCGACGGGGTCTGTAATCTTTTGGATCTGCTGGGGAGTACTAGGGTTGAGGGTCAGTGTTGTCGTGTTGCCATTCAGGTCCGTGATGGAAGTCAGGAATGCTCCTGCGAAGCCAAGGCTGGTGAAGACCGTAAATTGGTACTGGGTTCCATTGGCCCAACGAAGCGTGTATGGCCCTGAGGGACCATTTGCCGTGAGGACTGCGCCAATGAGGGACGGCACCGTCGTATTCACAAATGTGCCGTTGGGTGTCTGCGACATCAGAAATTGGTTTCCATTGGGCAACGCCAGGGTGATCGTCGACCCGCCATTGATGTATTTGTACGTGTTTAGCGAATAGTCGTAGCTGAGCGAGGTGCCTACGCCGAATGGCCCAGGATTTGTCGTTAGCGTGCGGAAATAGCGATCGATAGAGATGGAGCCGCGGCCACCGCCGATCTGAAGATCGGTGGCAGTGTATTCCACGATACCCGATGAGACATCCACTGGGCAGCCAACGGTGCAGCCAGACGGGTTCGTAGCGTTGCCACCTCCTGTGCCTGGGCCGCCGGCGCCCTCCTGACTGGGATTGATGCTTGACGGCGGTGCCGGTGCTGGTCCATGCCAGTCGAAGTGAATAAGACCATATCCATGCCCAGGATGGGCCGGGTCCGGGTCGGCGACGAATTCCGTTCCATCGCTTGAGACCATGCCCATGCCGTAGGGAACCATAGACCCGCGGGTCGGATCGAGAGTCATGAAGGTCGCGACCGTGCCGGGAAGCATATTCAATGCATTGGGGAAGTTGACAGAAACCGGTTGGTTGGCCGAAGCGTTCGCAGGCTGGAACGCAACAATAAAGGGGTTCAGCATTTCGGAGGTTGGCATCGCGTCCGGAAGCCTGTCGATGGGAATTTCAATGGCAATCAATGGAAATGGAGTGGGCGTGCTTTTGTCATCTAGAGCCAAAGTTGTGTGGGCGTAGACAGTCACCTTGAGATTTGGAATCGATTGGAAGTAGAAGACCTGATCGGTGGGCGCATTTTGCTGCACCATCACGGTCTCGGCATTGTCGATCCGTGGCAGGTGGACTAGGACCGGCGAGGCAACAGCCTGTCCCGACACTAATGTGTAATAGAGGTTGACCCCCGCATATGTGCCCACGGGCGATGTTGCGGTTAGCCCATTGTAAGAAATGAGTTGGGGACCGGTGCAGCCGGTTGGGAGGTTGGTGAACTGGAAGTTTCCTCCACCATCGGAGACGGTCTGCCCGGAACAAGAAGTTGTGTTGCCCTTATTGTCCACCCCCAGGAACTTAACAGTGACACCGGCGATCGGTTCCTGCTGCGCGTCATCAACGACCGTGCGCCCGAGGAAAGAGGTGGTTATGCCCGTCACCTGCAGCATTGCAGGCGCCGATTGCATTACGGATTGCCCTTGAATGGTCGCAGATCCAGTGATCGTAAGTGTGGACTTTGCCACGGCCTGGCTGGCCGGAGCAGCGAGTGAGAGAGTTGCGGTTTGACCGACGGCAATGGAAGTCGGTTGGAAACTCGCCGTCACTCCACTTGGCAACCCATTTACCGACAAGGCCGCGGCTCCCGTAAAGCCGTTCGAAGTCGAAATCGATACGGCCAACGCCAAGGACTGGCCTGGAATCAGGTTGACTGACGCAGGCGTTACTCCCAAAGTGAAGCCGGAAGATGTCGTGACGGTAAGGTTGCTGACGGAAGTCGCGGTGTTGGCGCCGACCATAACTTCGATCGGTCCTGTAGCTGCCCCAGCCGGGATAACGAACGACAAGCTTGCTGCGGTGAACGCAGACACCGGTGCATTTATAGAACCGCCGCCCTGCTGGGCGAGCATCACTTGGGGGGTTGCAGCGTTCAGTCCGATTAAGTTAGCGCCTGTGACCGTGATGATTGTTCCAGCGACTCCTGACGCCGGCGAGAACCCGGTAATGGCCGGTGCGGGCGGCGTTCCTGTGCCAGAGATCGAAACTAACTGCGGAGAGTTACTGGCATTCCCAGTGACCTTGACAACTGCCGTCAGGTCGCCGGAAACCGCTGGCGTGAAATGCCCGTGGATCAAGCAGCTTGCACCTGCAGCAAGGCTCGATCCGCAGCTATTCGCGAATACGAAGGACGAAGCACCCGCGCCGGTCAAGGCTATGCTCGAAATGGCGAATGGCGATCCACCGGTATTGGTTAAAGTGACTTGCTGCGATGCGCTCGTCACCCCGACCGTCTCGTTGCCGAACGATAAGCTTGTGGCCGACAAGGATATTGTCGTCGGGAGGTAACCTGTTCCGGTCAGCGAAACGGATTGCGGTGATCCACTTGTGCTGTCGGTGATGGTTACGGCTGCGGTCAGCAAGCCCGCACTCGTAGGCGTGAAGTGCCCATGGATAGTGCAGCTTGCTCCCGCTACTAGTCCAGATCCGCAGTCGCTGGCAAAGACAAACGACGAAGAATCTGCTCCAGTCACGTTGACGCTCGTGATGGCGAGCGCCACACTCCCATTGTTGGTGAACATCACGGACTGCGATGCGCTCGTCGTCCCGACTTCCAGATCTCCGAATGACAGACTAGTTGCAGACAGCGTCCCAGGCGGATTTACTCCCGATCCGCTAAGTGAAATCGATTTTGGGGAACCGGTGGCGCTATCAGCGATGACAACCGCTGCCGTCAGTGCTCCACCTGCCGCCGGCGTGAAGTGTCCGTGGATGGTGCAGCTTGCTCCCCCGGTTAGGCTTGTTCCGCAGTTGTTTGCAAACACGAACGAGGAAGCGTCCGGACCCGTTACATCAATACTCGTGAAGTACAGCGTCGCGTTTCCGGTGTTTGTGAGGGCCACCTCCCGCGATGTGCTCGTCGCCCCGACCGTCTCGTTGCCAAACGATAAGCTTGTGGCCGACAATGACGCGGTCGTCGGTCCGTAACCTGTGCCAGTCACCGCGATAGATTGCGGAGACCCGTTGCCCGTGTCGCCAATGCTAACGACCGCTGTCAATTGCCCGGTTGTGGCCGGGGCGAAATGTCCATGAATTGTGCAGCTTGCACCAGGGGCCAGACTTGTTCCGCAAGTATTTGCAAAGTCGAACGACGACGCGTTGGGCCCTGTCAAACTGATGCTCGCGATAGAAAGAGTCTCGGCGCCGGTGTTGGTCAAGGTGACAGACTGCGATGAACTCGAAGTCTCGACCTCTTGAAACCCATATAAGAGGCTGGTAGCCGAGAGCGATACCGTCGTGTTATACCCTAGCCCGGTCAGCGCAATCGTTTGCGGGGAGCCGCCTGCGTTGTCGCTGATTGTAATGGCCGCATCCAGTGGTCCCGCAACCATCGGCGTGAAGTGCCCGTGGATGGTGCAGCTTGCGCCCGCAGCGAGGCTAATTCCACAATCGTTCGCGAAAACGAATGAGGACGTATCTGGGCCAGTCAAACCGATGTTTGCGATGGAAAGAGTGGCGTCGCCCGTATTGGTAAGAGTCACAAGCTGCGATGTGCTTGTTGTTCCAATAAGCAAGCCTCCGAACGATAGGCTGCTTGCTGAAAACGACGTGACTGGCGCAACCCCGGTTCCACCCAACGTGATGCTTTGCGGGGACCCAGCGGCATTGTCGGTAATCGAAATGGCCGCCGAAAGCGAACCCAATGCCGCAGGTGCGAATTGTGCCTGAATTTTGCAAGAGGCGCCAGCAGCCAATGTATTCCCACAGTCGTGAGACAAACTAAATGAGGACTGGTTCGTGCCAGTTACGATGATGCTCGAAATGACAAGAGTCGCACTGCCGGTGTTCGTCATGGTCACTGGCTGCGATGCGCTTGTCGTGCCCACTGCTTGGTTGCCGAACAATACCCCTGTGCCCGATAGGGAAACGACAGGCAGAGTCCCGGTTCCGCTCAGTGAAATCTGTTGTGGGGAGCCAACAGCGTTATCGGTGATAGTAACCGTCGCATTGCTTGTACCTGCAACGGTCGGCGTGAAGTGTCCGTGGATGGTGCAGCTTGCCCCCGCTGTCAGGTTTGTTCCGCAGTTGTTGGCGAAAACGAACGAGGAAGCACCTGTGCCAGTGACGGCGATGCTGCTGATCAACAGCGTCGCGGCCCCCGAATTCGTCATTGTCACCGACTGCGACGCGCTCGTGGTTCCCAGTTCCTGACTTCCGAATGAGACGCTGGTGGCCGATAGCGACACCAGCGGCGCCAGCCCAGTGCCACTCAACTTGATAGTCTGAACCGCATACCCCGGGGCAGCCGCATTCAGTGCATTATCCGTCAATGTAATGTTGCCGGAGAGTGTGCCACCCGTCGTCGGATTAAAACTCACTTGCAACTTGCAACTGACACCAACTGCGAGCGTTCCAGCGGCCGATGAGCCAGCGGCGACGATAGGACAGGCTGATGCTCCACTGCTGTTCAAGGCGAAGTTTGCCGAGATGCTCGGATTGTACCCAGAGGTTGGAATTTCGAAGGTCAACGGCGTGCTGCCGATGTTCTGGATCGTTACTGTCTGCGGGCTGTCAATGCTGGTCGAACCCACGGGTGTAGAGGCAAAGCTCAATGCAGGGGGCTGCGAGCGCAGTAGTTCTACTACGCGGCTATTGCTGGAATCCACAATAAACAGATCGTCCGTAGCGTCCACTGTTACGCCAACGACGCTGCTCAAACCGATGCCGTCCGCTGTTGGAGCGAAGGCGACCGGCGTGCCGCCCCCTACCGGTACCTCTACAACACGACCGTTGCCTGTATCAGCAATGAAAAGATCCCTAACCCCGTCCAGGGCCACACCTTCGGGGTTGCTCAGCCCGATTCCAGCCACTGTCGGGGCGATGGAGATCGACATCGCCGGGTTAGTGCCGGCCATCACCTCCACCACGCGGCTATTTCCCGTATCCGCAATGAACACATCTCCCGCGCCGTCCACCGCAACGCCGAACGGCAGGCTCAGTGCCTCTCCATTGGCGGTCGGGTTAATTGCGACGGCCGCGCCACCCCCGGCCGGAACCTCCACCAACCGGTTATTCAGAGTATCTGCAATGAACAGATCGCCAGCGTCATCCAACGCCATGCCAAAGGCTCCGTCCAACGACCCGCCGTTCACTGTAGGGGTAAAGGCAACCGGCGTGCCAACACCGGCAGGGATCTCCACAACGGCGTTGGAAAAAGTCGAAATGAACAGGTTGCCAGCGCCGTCTACCGCGACGCCATAGACAAGGTATGGTGCCAAGCCATTAATGGCTACCGGTGCGCCCCCGCCAGCCGGAACCTTCACAACACGCGCGTTTGCTGGGTCTCCAATGAACAGATCGCCCGCTGCGTCCACTACTGCGCCCTGGGTTTTAGACAATCCCATCCCATTCACTGTCGGGTCGATAGCCGAAGCTGCGCCAGGGCCAAACGAAATCTGCGGTCCAGTTCCTATGCCATTGAGGAATGCAACGGCCTGCAGAACCGGCACCGGCGTCGTCGTGTCATAGAGGTTTATCGCGCCCAACCGCTCTCCCGGTGCGGTCGGCCTGAAGGTATAGTTCACGGTGCAATTCTGGCCTGCAGTGTAAGCGGTTCCCACAACGCAAGTTCCGCCGGAGGCTAGGTTGAAGTCAAGGTTGGACGCTCCTTGGGTAACCACAGCAATGGAACCCAACGTGAACCCGTTTGCCATCGAGAGCGTCGCCGTCTGGGTTGCACTCGCGGTCCCGACCGGCTCCGTCGGTGCTGTATAGGACACAGTTGTCGGAGTTGCTGCTTCAAGGCACGACGGGTTCGTTAAAGGGAACCCTGCGAAAGCCATAGAAGCAAGGAAGGTAGAGCAGAATCTCTTAGAATTCCAGAGACCCCAATTCTTCTTGCCGCTGCTGCCGAACCGGCGATCGGTTGTTTGGAATTTGGCAGCTTCACACCGAACACCGCCGGTAATTTGGTCATTTCGGGGCACACGGTGACGAAACCGGAAGAACGCTCGATCAAGAATCGAGGACTCAAGCACGGATGGTGAGGGGGGGGTCTCGCTGTTCAAATCTCGTAACTGGTGGATTTCCGGAGGCGAGCTCCACTGCTCAATCCTTTCGGCGCATCTCTTCGGCATGCGCTTTTGATGGACTGAAGGATGTGCCTTTGAACTTTCGGGCAGTTCGAAAGACAAAGTACCCAAGATATTGGCGCATAAGGCCAAAACGCTAGTGGGCACAAACTCACCCCGTAAAGCGACTCTCAGTGGCCGCGTCGCATTCCATTCGAGCGAAAGCCGGGGGAGCGTCTCGCGTAGCTTGTGGATTTGAGATTAGTAGCGAGAACAGCGTAGCACGGATTCTTTTCGAACTTTAAGATTTTTCTCCGCAACGGTGGTTTAATTGGAGATTCTGTTTCCCTCAGCCTAAGATGGCTGTGAAGAGGAGAGCAGTGAAGCAGGCACTCACGCAGAAAACCGGCACAAGCATCCTCCATGTTGGCAGGTGTTGCGCCCGTAACGGCCGCTATGCGCGATTCTGACGCCCGGACACAGGACAATCCGCTCCAAGACAACCTGTACATTGCCCCATTTGCCTCGTGGTCCCCTGTGTGCCGCTTCTGGCTGCCCGGTGAACGCGTGTGCGCCGATTTCTACCAATACGCCCTCGTAGCCTGCTCGATCTTTTGTACCAGTTGGATTGTCAGTGTAGCGCGGTGCCCCTGGAGCGGGCGTATTTATGAAGTAATTAATAGGTTCATTACTTCTCATTTCGAAAATCTAAGCAAGAAGTGTTCGACTGTTTTCTGGAGGAGGGAACGTTGTATCATTGCTTTGCTCTCTAGAAATGAGATTTTATGACCGAAGATTTTAGCTATCGGGATCCGAAGCTTTCGATCTGGCAGGCAGCTGCAGATGAGGTTCAACGCAAGCGCAGCGCCCAAAAGGGAGTCGCAGCTGAAGGCATTCAAATACCACTTGATCAGGCCCGTAAAGAGAACCCGCTTATGGCGCCGGCCCACCTGGTCGCAGACACAATTAAAGACGTCGGAAAACCGCTTGAATCAATCTTCCATGCCCTGAAAGCGGGAATCCTCGATATTAAGGCCAGGTTCGATCCCCTGGACGACTGTGCTAGGGCAGCGACACAGTTCCTGAAAGCAGAAGTGGATGGCAATGATGAAGATTCCGCGATTTATGCTGGTCAGCTGCGGATGGGCGTCTGCAACGCCGCGGGGTGGGCGGAATGCCTGACAACATACTTAGGCTATAAGGCACTCCTGCAGAATCCGATGTATCGTCCGAATGAGAATCCAGTCTTCGACCTCAAGGATGCTAAAAAGCTGGCGATCATTGGAGATTGGGGCACCGGCCTGCAACAAGCGAAATTGGTTTTAGGACAGGTGGCGAAAATGTCGCCAGACATCTTGCTCCATCTCGGGGACGTTTACTTTGCAGGAACTGAGTCAGAAACGCAGAACAATTTCCTTTCCATCTGCCGATCAGAGTTGGGGGAAGTCCCGATTTATAGCCTCTGCGGAAACCACGATATGTATTCGAGCGGCAGGGGATACTACTCGCTCCTGGACCAAATCGGCCAGAAGGCGAGTTACTTCTGCCTTCAGAATGATGATTGGATGTTCCTCGCGATGGATACGGGCTTCCATGACAACAACCCGTTTACAGTCTCGACGAACATGACGCAGCTTGTCACGCAAGATGGGTGGTCAGAGGCCGACTGGCACTTGAACCAGATCAAGAATGCCGGCGATCGTAAGATTGTCCTTCTCTCACATCACCAGTTGTTTTCGCCTTTCGGCTCGGTAGGGTCTGTCGGGCAGAACGATTACGCCTACAACCCCAACCTATATTCGATTTTTGCGCTGGTGCTGCCGAAGGTGGAATGGTGGTTCTGGGGGCATGAGCATACGTTAGGAATCTTCGATCCGTATATGGGACTCAAACGGGGTCGCTGTGTCGGTGCCTCTGCAGTGCCGGTTTTTCAAGATCAGCAGACTTACGAAGCCGCAGAAGACCTAAAGACTCTGAATGACCAAACGCCGATGCCTCGTTGGAATCCGAATGGTGTTCTTGGTGTTAGTGCCGGTGCCTACAACAACTGTTTCGCTATGATGACGCTCACCGACACGTCGGCAGAGGTAAGGTACTACGAGGTGCCGCAGGGCGGTGGCCTGAATGAGTTTGATGTGGACGACAATACGCAATCCTAATTCTTACTCAGCGCGCAGAGTCACTTCGCTATGAGGACAGGCATATGCGATAAAGGGCGGCAAACACTGCTTGCTCCGGTCCGAGTGCGCTCGCTGATCGCAATCTTACGAGGATCGACCAACGGCTTGCGTACACGGAGGCCGTTTTCCATCGCGCCAACACGACATCCATCTCGCTATTGGGTAGAGTCGCTCAATTGCGCTTACCTTCGGGCAACCCTCACTCTGACTCGTGCAAGGAATGGGGTGCAGGATGGTCGGGGCGGCAAATTGAGGAGGATTCTGGCTTTACGGCGCTCCGGAGGCTCAGGGTGGCGGTTGTGGGCCAACCTTTGTCCCAGAGCGCGTACAGCAGCCAATACCGGGGCAACACCGGGCAATACGGAATGGGCAGGCAGGTGATCTGGCGCTCAGGTTAGGTTTTGGAGCCAGAAACTGAGTTGCAGGCCGCCTTGAGGCTGGCCGCTCGCGTCCCGCGACGTGGATTTAGCCCCGAATGCGGAGAGCCCTGTCCTGCGCAGTGGGACTGTGGGGACTTTTGTGGGGACCCTAGATCGAAATTGGCATGAATTGGCATCAATAGGGCTCCCGTCGACGACGCGTGTAACCGATTGAAAATAATAAAACTTAGCTCTCCATAGCAAATCACATAAATTCTAGGGAACCCGCTTGGGGTGCGAGGGGTCGGCAGTTCAAATCTGCCCGTCCCGACCAATTCAGTTTTGCCAACACCCTTCATCCTGAGAAGGTGTTCGTGGCCGACCCACGAAACGCCCCAACCTGCGCCGAAGCGAAGGCGCAAGTCCAGCCTGCGAGGGGTGCGAGGCGAAGCCGTGCCATCGGCAGTTCAAATCTGCCCGTCCCGACCAAGATTCTAAGCATGATCGTTTCAATAATCTATCCTTAAGACCATCGAGCGCTTTTGAACTTTCAGCTGGTCGCGTGCGCGGGTAAATTCCCGGTCGGCGACAAACCGGTAGCCAGGCGGGGAGACGCGTGTCTAATCGGCATAGGGCGCGGCGATAGGTTGTGGGTTCTCGAACGTCCCCTCGCCCACCTGCGTAAACACGGTCAACCCCAGGAGGTCTTGAATGCTCTGGTTCTACAAATCTTTCTTTACCGTCGTCTGGATTCTCTTTTTTCTCTACTGGCGGATCAAAGCTTTCAATACCAAAACCACGCAGCGCCTCGAGCCGGCTGCCTCGCGAATCCTGCGCCTCTTCATTTTCCTGATCGCCATCGTCCTCCTCTTGCCTTTTCGCATCCCGTTGTCTTGGCTTTACCTTCAGCTCTGGCCAGTTGGCTTTTGGCCGTTCTGGCTGGGAGCTGCCATCACCATCGCCGGCCTTCTGTTCGCCGTCTGGGCGCGGGAGCACCTCGGCAGGAACTGGAGCGGCTCCGTCACCATTAAGCAGGGCCACGAGCTGATCACCACCGGTCCCTATGCCGTGGTCCGTCATCCCATCTATACCGGCATTCTGACCGGTTTTCTTGGCATGGCGATTGCCATCTCCGAGGTGCGCGGGTTCGTCGTTGTCGTTCTCATACTCCTCTCGTATTGGACCAAGTTCCGCATGGAGGAACAGTGGATGCGTTCTCAGTTCGGCGAAGCGTATGCCACCTATGCTCATCAGACCGCCGCCCTGGTGCCTTACCTCCTCTGATCGCAGCGCGACGATCGCAGCCCCAGCAAGAGCGAGTTGAGCCAATTTGAGAGTTGAATCTCTAGATCAATTCTCGGCTCCGGTCGAGTAGCCGGCTATCTGGAAGAAACGCTAAGCCGGCGGGAGCAAACTCACACACTCATCCGAATCTCTATTCACGCTCAGACAGCATGCCCCGAATCCTGGTTATCGAACCGGGTGAACTTGGAAACAAAGTTCAAATAAACCGTGTCCGTGGGGCCGTTGCGCTGCTTGGCTACAATGATTTCGGACTTGGCCCGGTCCGCATCCGACATCTCCTCAGTCCGGTTGTAATAAGCCTCGCGATGAATGAAGGCGACTACGTCGGCGTCCTGTTCTATCGATCCTGATTCGCGCAGGTCGCTGAGCATGGGGCGCTTGTCTTCGCCGCGGCGCTCGCTGGCACGGGATAGCTGCGACAGTGCGACCACGGGCACGTGCAGCTCCTTAGCCAGCGCCTTCAAGCCTCGGGAGATGGCCGACACCTCCTGTGTACGGTTTTCGTAGTTCCGCTTGCCCGACGATGGAACGGTGGCCGACATCAGCTGCAGGTAATCGACCACGATCAGGTCGAGTCCGCCTTTGGTCTGCTTCAGGCGGCGCGCCTTGGCGCGCATTTCGGCCAGCGAGATGCCGGCAGAGTCGTCGATGAACATTTGCGCTTCCACCAGTTGGCCCAGGGCATTCTGCAGCTTGTCGTGATCTTCGCGGCCAAGGAAACCGGTCTGCAGCTTGCGCTGGTCTACCCAGGCCTGGGAGGCGAGCATGCGGCGCAGCAGCGACTCCTTGCTCATTTCCAGCGAGAAGATGGCCACGGTGGCTTTGTGGTTCACAGCCGCATTCTGGGCAATGTTGATGGCCAAAGCCGTTTTGCCCATGGAGGGCCGGGCGGCGATGATGATCAACTCGTCCTTTTGCAGGCCGCTGGTGAGGCGGTCAAAATCAGTAAAATCCGTGGCCAGGCCGGTGACTTCGCGGCTCTGCTTGTAGAGGTTGTCGATGGTGCCGAAAGAGTGCTGAACGATCTCGTCGAGCGACTGGAAACCCTGGGTGATGCCCTTCTGGGTCACGTCCAGCAGCCTGGCCTCGGTGTCGTCGAGGACGCCGATGGCCGACTCGCTTTGGTCGGCAGCCCGCGCGATGGCCATGGAACAGATGCCCATCAGCTTGCGCAGCAGGCTCTTGTCTTTGACGATGCGGATGTACTCCTCGATCACCGGCCGCCGCGGCAGGCCTTCAGTAAGCGACGCCAGGTAAGCGACGCCGCCGACCGACTCGACTTCTTTATAGCGGGAAAGTTCGTTGGCCAGGGTGACGATGTCTACCGCCCGCTGAGCATCCATCAACTCGCTCATTCGCAAGAAGATGCGGCGATGGGAGTCGAGCGAGAAGTCTTCCGAATCGAGCTTTTCGGCAGCTTCGGAGTGGGCTGAATTGTCCAGCAGAATCGCGCCGAGAATGGTCTTCTCGGCCTCCACATTCGCGGGCATTCCGGTGTCCAGGGTGAGATTGGGGATGGTGGCCATAGAAAGAAAGTTTAGGCTGTGGGGCGGTTGTGCAGAAGCCGGACGATTTAGGAAATCTGGAAAAGGGCGCCTAGAAGGTCAAGGCCGAAAATAGGGCTTTGGCTTGTTATGGCCATAATTTATGGCTATAATTTGAGATATGGTCGTCAGCACCGCAGAAGCGAAGAATCGCCTCCCCGAGTTGATCCGCGCAGTTGAGGCCGGTGAGCAGGTAGTGATCACTCGCCATGGACGTCCCGTGGCGCAGATCGCGCCGCCACCGCCGGAGCGCCGCAAGCCGATCCTGGGCGGCATGAAGGGCCGCATTCGTCTCTTGCCCGGTTGGGACGACCCTGCCATCACCGAAGAAGAAATTCTGAGTAGGGGAGTTTGACCGAGAAGGCTACAGCGCGCCGTTATTTGCTCGACACGCATACGGCGATCTGGGCGCTCGACCGTCCGGAGACGCTATCGGTCCCAGCGCGCAATGCAGCGAGCACAGGCCCCAACGTGCTCAGCGTCGTTTCGTACTGGGAAGTCATGATCAAGAGCATGAGCGGCAAACTGGACGTGGGCGATCCCCGCGCCTGGTGGTTCGATGCCCTAGAACAACTGGCTGCGACTCCGCTGGCTCTCCGCCCCGAGCACGTCGCCGCGATTCATAGCCTGCCGCTCATCCACAAGGACCCTTTCGACCGCGTGCTGATTGCGCAGGCTACGGTGGAAGGACTGGCGCTGGTAAGCGGAGACGCGGAGATTATGCGGTATGCGTCGAAGAACCTCAAGGTCATCGGATAATCGCCTGGGAAAATCCTCCTTCGACGGGCGCCGCAAATCGATCACGCCGTCGGCAGATTCTCCATCGCGCCGAACTGGCCCGGTTGCGCAGGCGCCTGCGTTTCCTCCACCGGCCTCCACCGCAGAATTGGCTTTCTAGCCGCCAGAACTTCATCCAGCCGCGAAACTCGCGTGGAGTGCGGGGCGGTTTTTACCAGCTCCGGAGTTTCTTCTACTTCTTTGGCGATACTGCGCATGGCATCGATGAATAAGTCGAGTTCTTCAAGCGACTCGCTCTCGGTGGGCTCGATCATCAGCGCGCCGTGGACAATGAGCGGGAAGCTCACCGTGTAGGGGTGGAAGCCGTAGTCGATGAGGCGCTTGGCGATGTCGCCGGTCTTGACTCCCTTGGCCGCCTGGCGCTTGTCGCTGAAGACTACCTCGTGCATGGATGCGGTCTTGTACGGGAGCTCGTACAGGTCTTCGAGGCCGTGGCGGATGTAGTTGGCGTTGAGGACGGCGTCTTCGGTGGTCTGCCGCAGGCCATCAGGGCCGTTGGCGAGGATGTAGGCCAGCGCGCGGATGAACATGCCGGTGTTGCCGTAGAAGGCGCGCACGCGGCCTACGGATTGGGGGCGGTTGTAATCCCAGGTGAGCTCGCCAACGGGCTCCGGCCCTTGGTTTTCTCTTTTTTCAGCCGCTTTTTCTTCGATGACCCGCGGAAAGGCTGGGAATCCCAGATCGGTGCGGACCGACGGCGGGTGCGGCTCGGGGTCCCCCGGGCGATAGCCAGGGAGAAGGCGCAAAGATGGGGCGCGGAGACTTTGCGGATCATAGGCAGCGGCGCTGCGGACGAGCACGGGGATGGGAAGGAACGGCTCCAGGAATGCCTTGCATGCCACTGGACCCGAGCCCGGCCCGCCGCCGCCGTGAGGAGTGGAGAAAGTTTTGTGCAGGTTGAGGTGCATCACGTCGACGCCGAAGTCGCCGGGGCGCGCCTTGCCGACAAGCGCATTCATGTTTGCGCCGTCCATGTAGAGCAGCGCGCCTTTGGCGTGGAGGATGTCAGCGATCTTGTGGATCTGGCTCTCGAAGACGCCGATAGTGGAAGGGTTGGTGAGCATCAGCGCGGCGGTTTCTTCGTCCACCTGGCGAGTGAGTGCTTCGAGATCGATGCCGCCCTCGGCGTTGGACTTGAGGTTCTCGACGGTGTAACCGCAGATGGCTGCTGTGGCAGGGTTGGTGCCGTGGGCGGAGTCGGGAATGATGATTTTCTTGCGCGGGTTACCCTGCGACTCGTGCCAGGCGCGGACGAGAAGAATCCCGGTGAACTCGCCATGCGCGCCGGCTGCGGGCTGCAGGGTGATGGCGTCCATGCCGGTGATTTCGATGAGGCATCGCTGCAAGAGAGCGAAGACTTCAAGCATGCCCTGGGCGCGGGAGTCGGGACGATAGGGGTGAGCTTCGGCCAGGCCCTCGATGCGGGCGACAAGCTCGTTGACGCGCGGGTTATATTTCATAGTGCATGAACCGAGCGGATACATGCCCAGATCGATGGCGTAGTTCCATGTGGAGAGACGCGTAAAGTGGCGAATGATTTCGATTTCGCTCAGCTCGGGGAGCAGGCCTGGCGCGGTACGATGCGCAGCGCCGAGCAGGGCTGCGGGATCGACAGCGGGAACGTCGAGTGGCGGCATTTTGTAAGCGCGCTTGCCGGGCGAGGATTTCTCGAAGACCAGGGACTCGTTCTGCGTCTGGTGGGGGCGAACTTTGCCGGTGGTCTTTCGTTCTATGGTTTCAATGATTGCCATCTTCTATACCTCAAAGTCTTGCTCTGTAACAAGGGCACGGCTTTAGCCGGGCCGCAATGCAGGAGAAAATGGAGGCTTTAGCCCCTGCCGACTTACGTTTATTGCACAAGTTCCACTTTCTTTCGCGCCAAACTGCGAAAACAGAAAGGATGCTCCTCCGGGGATGCAGCAAGCCCAGCTTTGACCGGGTTCTCAGCGATGTACATGCGATGGATTTCAAACTCGTGCTTGTTCATGACCTGCGCTTCGGTGAATCCTCTCTGCCAGACCTCGCCTTTGTAGCCGAGTTCATGGGAAAGCCGGTGAGAGAAACTGCCCTTGATTAGCTGCATGGCTTTTTCGATGGTCATGTCGCCCACAACCTCGATGAGAAGATGAACATGGTCCGGCATGATGACAAAATCATGCAGTTTGAAGCGATGCTCGGCGACAAGCGTGCGTAGAACATCGACTAGGAGTTGCGCATTACGTTCCGATTGCAGCAGGCGGCGGCTCATGCTCGTTTTTGTCGTCGCGAAAAAAATGCGCGATGGGTTCAGAATGTTGGACGGAGCGGCGTTGCGGGCCGGATGCGCCATGGCAGGGGCTAAAGCCCGGTCTCCTCTCTGTCGCTGTTTCGGCCCGGCTAAAGCCGTGCCCTTGTTACAAAACCATGGCTCTTCGGCACGGCTAAAGCCGCGCCCTTTCAAAGCCCGTTAGGTCGCAACGGACGTGACTACGGAAGCGGTTGCTATTACGTTGGCTGCCGCGTCGATCTGTTCCTTGGTGATGACTTCGGTGGTGCACCACAACGTTGCGTTGGGCAGTTCGGGATACCAGCGGCTCAGCGCTACGCCGCCTACGATGTTGTTGTCGAGAAGACGCTGGCTCAGGGATTCTGTGGACTCCGTGGTTTCGAGAACGAACTCGTGAAAACGCGGCGCACCGCCAAATAACACTTTTGCGCCGGGTTGCGCGGCGAAGGTTTTCGCGGCGTAATCGGCTTTGGCGAGGTTGTGCTCGGCTAGTTCGCGGATTCCTTCCTTTCCATAAATGGTGAGGAAGATGGTGGCCATGAGCGCTACAAGCGCCTGGTTGGTGCAGATGTTGGAAGTGGCTTTCTCGCGGCGGATGTGCTGCTCGCGCGTGGATAGCGTCAACACGAAGCCGCGGAATCCATTGCTGTCGACGGTCTGGCCGACGAGGCGGCCGGGCATCTGGCGGAGATACTGCTCCTTGGCCGCGATGACGCCGCAGTAGGGGCCGCCATAGCTGAGGGCAACGCCGAAGGATTGGGCTTCCATGCTGACGATGTCGGCCTCGATGGGCGGGCGCACCACGCCGAGCGAGATGGCCTCGGCGATAGAGACGATGAGCAGTGCGCCTTTGGCGTGCGCGATAGCGGCGATGGCGGGAATGTCTTCGACGACGCCGAAGAAGTTGGGGCTTTGGACGAGAACGGCGGAAGTTTCTGTTGTGACCTGAGCTTCGAGAGCCGCGAGGTCGACGCGGCCGGTTTCGCGATCGTAGGGGACGAGCGTCGAGGGCAGGCCCTGGTGCTTAGCGTAGGTGGCGAGGACTTCGCGGTACTCGGGATGCACGGTGGAGGCGACGACGGCCTTGTGGCGGCCAGTGACGCGGACGGCCATCATCACAGCTTCAGCAGCTCCCGTTGACCCGTCGTACATGCTGGCGTTTGCCACGTCCATGCCGGTGAGCTCGGCAATCATGGTCTGGAACTCGAAGATGGCCTGCAGCGTGCCTTGCGTAATCTCCGCCTGGTAGGGCGTGTAGCTGGTGAGGAACTCGCCGCGCTGCACCAGAGAGTCAATAATCACTGGCCGGTAATGGCGATAGGCGCCCGCGCCCAGAAAGCTGGTGTGGCCGGTGGTGTTTTGCGCAGCGGCGGCGCGGAAGAAGTCGATGATCTCGCTTTCGCCGTGCTGGCGCGGCACATCGAGATCGCGGGTGAGGCGATACTCGGCCGGGATGACGGAGAACAGGTCGTCAATGGAGGCGGCGCCGATTTCGGCGAGCATTTGTTTGCGTTCGGCGGGCGATTTGGGCAGGTAGCGCATTTAGATCCTTTTTGAGGGAACAGGGATTAGGGAACAGGGGACAGAAGGGACCGTTGAGTTTTGTGCATTCCCACCCTTCGCAAAGAGCGCGAAGGATGGGGCATGGACCGTTTGGGCTGGATCAGGGACGGGCTTTTCTGTTCCTTGTTCCCTAATCCCTATTCCCTGTTCTTCTAGCTTCCCGTTTCTTCGGAGATAAAGGCTTCGTATTCCGCGGCGGTCAGAAGCTTTCCAGCCTCGGCGGGATCGGAAAGCTCGACTTTGATGATCCACGTGTCGTGCGGGGCTTCATTGATCTTGTCGGGCGAGGCTTTGAGGGTCTCATTCGTGGCGGTCACAGTGCCCGTGACGGGCGAATAGAGGTCGCTTACGGCCTTCACGCTTTCAACGGAGCCGAAGGTCGCGTGGGCTGTGACGGCGTCGCCCACTTTGGGCACGTCGACGTAGACGATGTCGCCGAGGGAGTTCTGGGCATAGTCGGTGATGCCGATGGTGCCAATGTTGCCTTCGACTGCGATCCACTCGTGCTCGCGGGTGTAGCGATAGTTCTCCGGGTAGGGCATGGAAGCTTCTCCTTGAAGAATCAGTGTACTTCAGGGGTCAGGGATCAGGGGTTAGGGGTTAGGGGCTAGGAGTCAGAGATCAGGGCTTGGCAAGGCTATTGGGCAATGTCAGGGGCATATTCGGAGGTGAGCTTGCGGAAGTCGATGAGCAGGCGGGCGCGCCAGCGGACGATCATCCCAAAGGCCAGGATGAAGAACAGGGCTGCGGATTGCTGGACGGTGAGAATGGTGTCGAAGTAGCCGCGGGCCAGGAAGCGGATGGCGGCGAGCACGAACAGCACGGCCAAAAATGCGCTCGACCGCCTCATCATGATGGCATCGCCTTGGCGGATGAGGCGCGTGGTGAGCAGCAGCGGGTAGGCGAGAGCAAGAGCTCCGATGAGGAAGGCCGCGCCGGCCCATGTCCAGGGGATGCGGAAGGCGGGAAGGAAAAACATGCAAAAGCCGGTGGCCATGCCCAGCGGAGGGATGATGATTTTTGGCAGCGAGACGGCGCTGCGGACTTCGCGCAGTCGCCAGGCGGTGACGGCAAGGAGGCCGGCGAGGGATACGAAGATCGAGGTTCCGAGGGGAAGCTGCATGCCGGCTACTATTTTAGTTCATTTGGTTTTTGGGGAGGCTCGCACGGAGCGGGAGCAGGCCTATTTTGGGAGCGCAGCCCGGGTGACCCGGTAAAGCACAAAATGGCCGTCTTCTTTCTTGTGGAAGTAGAGAGATTTCTCGTCGGGCGAAAGGGTTGGTGCTTCCGCGAATCCGGTGATGGCGGCGAGCCGCAGCGGCGCTTGAAACGGTTGCGTTTTGGAGGCTCGCTCGGTCATGTAGATGGCCGGGCCCTGCGGTCCGGCGCGCGTGAAGAAAATCTCGCGCTCTGAGACTGAGGTGGCAGGCGCGTAGTTCAATCCGTCGGTGTTGATGGATTGCATGATCGACGCGCAGGCTGGGTCGCGGACGAAGGTGTTGCCGTTGCGGCGGGCGTATAGAATGCGTGCAGATTTGGGCTGGCCGAACATGCTGAACTCGCTCTCGACAAAATAGAGCGTGTTGCCGTCGGCGCTGATCTCGGCGTCGAAGTTTACGATGCCGGGCTTGGCCAGTGAGACGCCGGGGACAAGCTCAACGCCGCTGATCACGCCGTCGGAGAACTTGCCCCGATAAAGCGTGGACGCGGTCTGATCGTAGCTGCGGTTGGAGACGAAGTAAAAGTTTCCATCGCGGTCCATCGACGGCACGCCCTCAAGGGCAGGCGTGTTCACGCCCTTGAGTTCGCCGCGATATTTGAAGTGCAGGTCGTCGATGCGCTCGGCCCAATGCAGATTGGTGTTGACCGTGGGTTCATTCAGATTGTTGAAGAAGAGATATTTCCCGTCGCGGCTGAGGAATGGCTCCATGGCGTCGTCGGTGTAGCCCTCGATGATGACGCGCTGCGGATTCTGGAAGGCGTCGGATGTGGACTGGACGGGAGCTTCGGCGGGCGGAGGCACGCAGCAGATCACCAGCGCGCAAGCCACGAATGAGAATGACAGGCTAAGCGAACGGTACACGTGGCTTCCCATTCCTCACTTCACTCCTTTTCTATCTGTCGAAAAACTCTCCATGCCCGCCGTTGGCCCACGGATCGTAATGTGCGGCGGAATTGGCGCGGTTTTTTACACTGGGGTGGTTGTAGAGCCAGAACTCGATCAACGGGTTCGGATTTGGGTCTTCAAGCCAGGCTTCGCCGAGAGCGTTGAAGCCGGCTACAGCAGTCTCTTTGGCGTCCGGCACCAGGCCGTGAATAGCTTCCTGTCCGTAGACGTCGGCCTGGTGCTCGAAGTGGCGACTGAAGGCGTTGCCCGCGGGGGTGAGGATGAATCCGGCGACAGAGAGGGTGAAGATGAGCACCACGAAGCCGGCGCGGGTTGAGAGCAGAGGCTGCGGATCATCCAGCATTTCCGGCCTGAAAAGCCCCCATCTTTTAACCGATCGGCGCGCCAGCCAGTCCGCTACGCGCGCGCAGGCCCAGTAGACGAAGAACAGCGCGATCGCGAAGCCGGCGAGCATTTTGGGAATGTGATTGAGAACGTAATGGCCGCTTTCGTGACCGAAGATGAAGAGAATCTCGTCGTCGGGAAGGCGGTCGGTCGCCGTATCCCACATCACGTAGCGCTTGGTGGCGCCCAGGCCGGTGACATAGGCATTGAGGCCATTCGATTTCTCGCTGGCCTTCATCAGGAACATGCGGTCGGGAGGGATGTTGATGCCGGTGCGGGCGACGACCGTTTCCAGCTTGACCACCAGCGCGGCGTGATGGTCGGCAAGCGGCTCATAGTGGTTGAAAAGCGGCTCGATCAGCGGCTCGCCTGCGACGGAGAGCACCATAATGGGCAGCGTAACCAGCCAGGCTGCGAACCAGTAGCGGCGCGGCCAGCGCCGGACGATCCAGTTGAAGAGCAGCAGAATGGGCGCGCCGATAACAAGCGTCAGACCAAGCGACTTGGCCATGTCAGCGAACCAGCCAGGCCAGCCCTGCACGCTGATTCCGTAGCTGCGGCCCACATGATGGGCGTAGAGGTCGAGCGGCAGCGCGGCCAGGGTGATGAGGACCAGGAATACAGCGAAGAAGAGCAGCCCCTGCAGCCAGCGGCGGCGAAACATGCGGCCTGCCCAGGCTTCAATTGCTGCTGCGGCGCGGGTGGCGAGCAGAAGCCAGAGAAAAATCAGCGACCAGACCGAGCCGGCTATATTCAGAATGTTGCGAATGCGGTCGAGGGCGATGGCCTTGGCCAGCTTGTCAGGCGGCAGGGTGTACGCCTGAGCCGGCTGGGGTTGCGGCTGGATGGTTGAAGCGGCCGGAGCAGACTGGGCAGCGACAGGATGCGTCGCGAAGGCCAAACAAGAAAGGATGAAGCAAAGCGTGAGGCCTCCGCGGCATGCGAATCTCATTCGATTTCCCCTTTGATGGCAGGCAGCTCTGAGAGAATCGTATCTACAGATGCCAAATCCTGAGATTTCCCAGTCTATGCCAAATCCATCCTTCGCCGCCACGGGGCGGTTGGGTCCTTGTTGTGCCCGGCGAGCGAGCTTTTGGCCGGCCGCTGCTCTTATCGTTATTACTTTTGCGCTGCCCGGCGCCGCAACCGCGCAGCAGACGCCTGCGCTCCTAGACGCGATGACCACGGAGTTGCACCGGGCCTTTACGTCGCTCGGCAAGGCGGGCGCACCTGGCGATGACAAGCAGTTGCCGCCTTACTTTCTCAGCTACTCGGTCAGCGACTCAAGCTATGTTGGCATTCGCGCGCAGTATGGCGCGGTGGTGGACAATTCGGCCAGCCGGGTTCGCGTGGCCGACGTGCAGGTGCGGCTGGGCGACCCCAAGCTGGACAACACGCATGGAACGCATCGCGGTTCAGCCGTGAACAGCATGGAATTGCCGTTGACCGACGATCGCGAGGCGCTGGAACGCACTCTGTGGATGGCGACCAACACCGGGTACGGCACGGCCCTCGACAATTATCTTCGCGTCAAGACCGAATCGCAGGTGCGCGCCAAGGAAGAGGACACGTCGCCGGACTTCAGCCAGGAGCAGCCGCAGACCTACATTGGCACGGCCGCGCCGCCCGTGGTGGTCGACCGGGCCGCGTGGGCGCAACGCGTAGCGGAGCTGTCGAAGATCTTCCGCGAATATCCTGACGTCTACCAGAACGCCGTAATGCTGACGGTGCAGAATGAGACGGACTACTTCGCTTCGTCAGAGGGCTCGCAGGTGGTTACGCCGCATCTGGCTGCGCGCCTGGTGGTGTTTGCCGTGACGCGCGCCGACGACGGAATGGATTTGTTCCGCGCGCAGACCTTTGAGGCGGAGACAGTAAATGGTTTGCCCGCGCAAGCGGAGCTTGAAGCGGCCATGCGCGAGCTGGGCAAGAGCCTTGAAGAGCTGCGCAAGGCGCCGGTGACGCAGCCGTTCGATGGGCCGGCAATCCTCAGCGGTCGCGCAGCAGCGGTGTTCTTCCACGAGGTGCTCGGGCACAGGCTCGAGGGCCAGCGCCAGCGCGGCGACGATGAAGGCCAGACGTTTACCAAGGACGTGGGCAAGGAAGTGTTGCCGACGTTTCTTTCCGTGGCCGACGACCCCACCCGAACCAAATTTGGCGACACATGGCTGAGCGGCAGCTACGAGTTCGACGATGAGGGCCAGAAGGCGCGCAAGGTGGACCTGATCGACGATGGAGTGCTGAAGACATTCCTGATGTCGCGCCTGCCAATTGCCAACTTTGCCGACTCCAACGGCCACGGCCGCGCACAATCGGGACATGTGCCGACGGGGCGCCAGGGCAACCTGATTGTGACCTCGACTAAGACCGAGCCCGAGAGCGAATTGCGCAAGCAATTAATCGAGGAAGCGAAGAAGCAGGGCAAGCCGTTCGGGCTCTACTTCGAAGACATTTCTTCAGGCTTTGCGGTCACACAGCGGAGTTCGCCGCAGGCATTCCAGGTGATTCCGCTGGTTGTTTACCGCGTATACGTGGATGGCCGTCCGGATGAGTTGGTGCGCGGCGTAAGCATCGTAGGCACGCCGCTGGCGGCGATGAAGCGCATCATGGCCACCAGCGACAAAAGTGAAGTATTCAACGGCGAGTGCGGCGCGGAGTCGGGGACGATTCCAGTGAGCGCCGTAGCTCCGGCAATGCTGGTGAGCGAGATGGAGACGCAGAAGCAGGCACAAGGCACGGCGCGGCCGCCGATATTGGCGATACCGGGCGCGGAGCAATAGGAGATCAAATGAATACGATTGTCGATGCGTATGCTTTGGCAATTCCTCTGCTGATACTCTGGATGGCCGTGCTGCTGGTGCTGAGTATGAGAGCGGGAATTGGCTCGTGGCGAGATATCTCTTCTTGGATTGCCCTTGCAGCGGTGACGGTATCAGCGGGGATGCTTGGTCGACGCGTGATCCCGCTCGCACTTTGGGGCGATTGCTCGTCCACTGCGGAAAGCGTGATGGGAATGCAGTTCATTCTAAAGTGGGGACACTTGGGCCTGTGGCTATCCTGCGCGGGTGTCGCCGCTGCGGTCTTCGCGAAAAGATGGGCGCGGGTTGCGCCAATCATTAGCGCGGTCTCTTTCGTTTCGCTTTGGTTGTATACGCACAAAATGCTGGAGGCGCAGTGAATTCATTTTCTTTCGTTGCAAAAATGGCCGGCTATATATTCTGTGCGAGCTGCGTCCTGTCGCCGACACTGGCCGCCGCACAACAGACCCGCGCCGACGCCGAAAAAGACCCGCTGCTCAAGGCCATGCTCACCGAGCTCGACCGCAGCATGAGCCAGCTCCAGCTCAAGGGCTTCGAAAAGCCGTTCTTCATCCAATACCGGATTGAAGACGTGGACGACTACGAAACCAAGGCGGAGTTTGGCGCCAGCGAGGGCGCTTCGCATACCCACCAGCGCATTGCGCGCATCACCGTGCGCGTGGGCGACTACAAGACTGACAGCTCCGGCGGGCGCGGCGATGGTGCGCTGCAACTTGCCGCGCTCGACGACGATCCTGTTGCGGTGCGGTCCGCGCTGTGGTCAGGGACCGACCAGGCCTACAAGAGCGCGCTGGCGGCTTATGCGGCCAAGCAATCGGAGTTGAAGCAGGTGCAGACGCCGCCGCAGTTTGACGACTTCAGCAAGGAGAAGGCGGTCATCTCGCTGGCCGAACCGGAGAAGCTGACGCTCGATGAAGGCTCGTGGAGAGATCGCGTGGCGAGAGCAAGCGGACTCTACCGCACCGATTCCGCGGTGAAGGCGACGCAGCACGATGTGCAGTATTCCTCCGCCAATTTTCATGCCCGCGTGACCAACACATGGCTCGTCAACAGCGAAGGGACCATCGTGCGCAAGTCGGCTTCCGAATTTCAGGAAGGGATTGGCGTGGGGACGCAGGCTGCGGACGGGATGCGCCTCGACCGGTCGTACGGGTCCACGGGCAGCTCGCTCAAAGACCTTGATGCGGCGGATGTTTTTGAGAAGCATGCAGTGGGCCTGATTGCATCGCTGACAGATTTGCGCAAGGCGCCTCTGGTTGCAGAGGAGGAGTATCACGGGCCGGTGTTGTTGAGCGCGGACGCGGGCGCGGACACGCTGCGGGCGCTGCTGTCGAGCGGTGTCACGGCAACGCGTCCCAAGCTGGGTACGCAGGCGCGCACCAACGGCCCGTTCGCGTCGAGCCTTCACGCGCGCGTGCTGCCCGAGTTTCTGGATGTGGTTGACGATCCGTCGTTGAAGACCTATGACGGCAAGGGGCTGCTGGGCGCGTACGCGATTGACGACGAGGGCGTATCGGCTCAGGCCGTAAATCTGGTTACGGACGGAAAGCTTGGGAGTTATTTGATCGGCCGCGAGCCGGTGCGTGATTTTGCGCAATCCAACGGGCACGGGCGCGGCGGAGTTACCAGTGCGCCGCATCCGGCGATCGGTGTGCTTAAGGTTACGGCCAAGGATGGAGTGCCCGATAAAAACCTGGATAAGATGTTAGTCGACTTAGGCAAAAAGCAGGGACTCGACAGCGTTTATTTTGTGCAGACCATGGGCGGCGAACTAACTCCACGGCTGCTCTATCGTGTAACTGCCGATGGGAAGCGCGAGTTAGTTCGCGGAGCGGAACTGGACGAGTTGGATCAGCGCGCCTTGCGGTCTAGCCTGGTAGCCGCAGGCAAGGACCTGTTTATTGCTAACTCGTTTGGCGACGTGCCGGAAACGGTGCTCGCGCCCGCGCTGCTGCTCAGCGATGTTACTGTCCGCCGCGCCAACGAGAAGAACGAAAAGCTGCCGTTTTACCCGCCGCCGGATTAGATTTGCGTTGCAGGCGCGGTTTAGTTGAAGCACGGACTGCAAAGTCAACCCTCGATCGCCTCAACTGCCTTGCGCGCGTGTAAGCTGGAACGGAGCCGGAAAGCCGCAAGGTAAGTCCCGGACTCATTCCCTGCAAGGAGGTGCTACCGGTGCTCAAGTCGATCGGTGTGGTTCTCGGCAGTTACGTGCTCTCGATTCTTCTTGTGATGGCAACGGACCCGTTGCTCTCGCTTATTTTCCCAGGCGATTTCGTCAAGGGCCGCGTACCATCCAATCACGCGCTTATGGCCAGCACGGGATTCTTCGTGCTCGTCTCTATCCTTTGCGCATGGCTCTGTGCGCGCTTTGCTCCGCGCCGCCCCGGTCGTCATGTGCTCTGGTTCTTTATCATTGGGGAAGTGATGGGTATCGTTGCGACGATACCCAACTGGAGCAAAGACTGGCCGCATTGGTACTGGTTGTCGTGGCTGCTCACCTGGCCGGTGAGCTGCTGGATCGGCTTGCTCCTTGCCGGACGCAGGGACGATTCGGCGTCGGCGTAAGGGCATTCCAGGTAAGAGACTAATCCAGGCGAGTGAGAAATGCTTCGGCCTCCGCTTCGCTGGGGCGCAGATGGCGGGCGATGAATTCTGCCTGCTCGCGATTGTCTCCCTGCGGACGGATGCGGACCCAATAGCTGTCCTGGCCGGGGAACTCGATGACGTTGGCGTTGGGATATTTACGCAGCAGATCGTTTTTCAGCTTCTCGGCCTTCTCCTCGGATTTGAATGCGCCGATCTGCACGCACCAGCGGCCGCCCATCTCGATCGGCTTGGGCGTCTGGTAAACGTCGAGACGCACCTGCGCGGTGCCGGTGCTGTACACGCCCGTCGCTTTGGCCGAGGCGATAGTGAGGTCGACGATTCTGCCATCGACAAAGGGGCCGCGATCGGTGATGCGCATGGCCGCCGACTGGCCGGTTTTGAGATTAGTAACGGTGATCAGCGAGCCCATCGGTAGAGTGCGATGAGCAGCGGTGAACGCACGGTCGTTGAAGACTTGTCCGTTGGCGGCCTTGCGGCCCTTGTATGGCGCGGTGTACCAGGTGGCCAGGCCTTCTTCAGAAAGAATGGGCGCGTGGGTGGCTACGAACTCAAGGTCCGCGTCATCCACGCCGGCCGGCGGCACGGGAGTAATGGGAATGCGCGTAGGGGGATGCGGTTTGGGCTCGTCTGATTGAGCCTGCTGCACGGGCTCCGGCGGCGCGGTTTGCTGTGCTACGGGCGCGCTGCTCCTTGGCTGATGGTGACAGCCTGAAGCGAAGATGAGCGCGACCGAGATGAGCGCCAGCAGCAGCGCGAGCGAAAACTTCCGCGGCTGACTTGGGGCCTCGCCCGGATAGAGGGTCCGGCTCATCAGGAGCCTGGAGTCTTGGGCGGATTGGGGGGTGGCGGCGTCTGGTTGTTGTCGAGGCGGTCGGCAAAGCTGCGCAGCGAGTTGGCCACGTTGCGCAAGGCGGTGATGGACTCCGCGCGCACCTGCGGAATGACCGCGTCGTTCACATACTTGGCGGCGTGCCGCACTTCCAACTCAATGATCTCGATGGCCTCTTCAATGCGTTGTCCTACGCCGCCCAGCCCGCTGGGGCCATATGGAGGATAAGAGCCCATAAAAGTAAACTCCAATCGGGAATTGCGAAGCAATCCCACATTAAGCATGGAGCGAGCGGCCAAAAGCGTCAATGATGCAAATGGGTAATGTGCCGCACTGGTCAATATCGGCGTACTGGTTTAGTTTGCCTGGTATCGGCATGATTCCGGCTGTTTAAAACGGGCGCAGATGACCTTTGAATCAAAGCTTTCGTTAGACGTTGAGTGCGTATCATAGGTGCAATGAGCCGGTTGAGTCTGCACATGAGGCCAATGACGTTGGCGCTTGGTTTCGGTTTGGCGAGCCTTGCTTGTGCCGGCCAGAGGCCGATGGCTGACTCGGCCCCCGAGCTTCGAGCTCAGTCGCTTGCCGACCAGCCGCAAGTGCAGACCGGAGCAGCGACCCCGGTCCCGGCCATGGTGCGGGTGCAGCAAGCGGAATCGGCAAGCCGCCGGCGCAATCTCCAGGCGAGATCGACGCGGCGCTGGTGCCGTGCAATGCCATGGAACACATTCTTTCTGATCTTGAGGCCGTAAAAAAGCTGCCGGCGATCAACTGGTATGCGCGCTTTCTTGACGGCCCGACGGTGATGTCCATGACGCCAAAAGAGAAGGCGTGGCTGGCGGTGCGCAACGTCGCAGACCCCTTCAACGCGCTCACCATCATGGGCAGTTCCGCCATTGCCGTCGCCGCAGATTCTCACTCCGCCTACGGGCCAGGATTTACCGGCTGGGGACGCTATGTCGGCGTGAGTTACACGCAGGACATTACGGCCGAGTTTTTCGGCACGTTTCTGATCCCGTCTCTTGCTCACCAAGAACCGCACTACCACCGCATGCCTGGCGCCGGCATAAAGCGCAGAATGGCGCACGTGCTATATCAGATCGCCTGGACGCAGGGTGACAACGGCAAGGGGATGGTGAACTATGGAGACCTTTTGGGATTCGGCATTGATGATGCAATCGGCAACCTCTACGTGCCTGGTCGCGCGACCAGAGCCAGCGCAAGCGCGGAGCGCTATGCCACCGCTCTTGCCACAGCTCCCATCGACAACGCCGTCACCGAGTTTCTGCCCGACATCGCCCGCAAGATCCATGTGCGCGTGGTGCTGATCCAGCGCATCATCAACCAGGTGGCGAATAAGACCGCGGCAAACAACGCGCCGTAGGCGTGACTCGCGATCTGGAGTATTGGATGTCTCGCGGGCAGTTAGCTCTGAGCCACAACGAAGTTTCCCGAATTGAGCTACAATTTCGTGCAATCGCCGCTCAGAGGATATTTCCGTGCGAACTGGGAAACGTTGCCTGCTCTCAAGTTGGTTGTGTTGGTCAGCCTTGGCTGTTTCGTGCGCTGCCCTTTCCGCCAGTGCGCAAACCACCGCTCCCAACGAATGGACCTGGGTCGGCGGAAGTCCCGTTGTTGGTTCGGATGGGGGTCAACTCGGAGTGTACGGCACGATGGGAACGCCTGCTCCGGGAAACAACCCGGGAAGGCGCGACTCCTCAGCAACCTGGACCGACAGCGAGGGCAATCTCTGGCTATTCAGCGGAGGCGACTACGGTGGATTTCTTAACGACCTTTGGGAATTCAGCCCTTCGACCACGGAATGGACGTGGATAGGAGGGAGCGGCACTCAAACTCTGCCCGGAGTGTATGGCACCCTGGGCTCTCCTTCTGCCGGAAGCGCTCCGGGAGGTCGCCTGGGCGCGGCGACTTGGACCGACAAGGAAGGCAATTTTTGGCTGTTTGGAGGTTATGGCGTCGATTCAACAAAAACCAGTGGCTGTCTCAACGACTTCTGGAGATTCAGTCCCTCCGCCAACCAATGGACTTGGATGGGCGGAAGCAGCAACCTGCCGAATGTGTTTCAAGGACAGCCCGGTGTCTACGGCACATTGGGAACGCCCTCCGCCGCAAATATCCCCGGGGGCCGCGAGTATCCTTCGAGCTGGACCGATAGCAACGGTAATTTCTGGCTCTTTGGCGGTTACGGCGATGATTCGGGCGACAATTCTTACTACCTCAATGACCTCTGGGAGTTCAATCCAACCGCGGGTGAATGGACGTGGGTGAGCGGCAGCAGCACGGTCGCTTTCGGGAACGGGCAGCCTGGGTCCTATGGAGCATTGGGAACGCCAGCCAGCGCAAATACCCCTGGAGGCCGTGCTTATGCAATCAGTTGGGCCGACGCCAAAGGGAACTTGTGGCTCTTCGGTGGCAACGGCGATGATTCCACCGACCAAATTGGTTATCTCGACGATCTATGGGAGTTTGACGCCACAAAAAATGAATGGACCTGGATGGGAGGCAGCAGCTCGCTCGAAGGCAATGGCGGATTGCCAGGCGCGTTCCAAACCTGGATGGCACCCGCGTCTGGAAATTATCCAGGGGGACGGCAGTCTGCGACCGGCTGGACCGACAACAACGGCAACTTTTGGCTTTATGGCGGCTTCGGAGCAGATTCGACAGGGGTTTTGGGCGAACTGAATGATCTCTGGGAACTCAATCCTTCCACGAGCCAATGGGCATGGATGGACGGAGACGAAACAATTGTCCGCAGGCCGAACGGCGAACTGGGTCGGGCCGGTGTCTATGGAGTGTTGCAGGCACCTGGTTTCGGAAACAACCCCGGCGGCTTGGACAGCGCCCTCGGTTGGACCGACAAGGGCGGCAACCTCTGGCTCTACGGGGGCAGTGGGTTCGATGCCAACGGCGGGGCGGGAGACTTCAACGATCTTTGGGAATATCAGCCAAGCGCGGGAAGCGAAACGGTAACAGCCACGCCTTCGTTTTCAATGAGTACCGGTAGCGTAGCCTCTGGGCAGGCGCTCACCATATCTGATTCAACACCCGGAGCAGCTATTTATTACTTCGCCAGCGGAGCCGCGGGGCCGACGAAGTACGCCGATCCAATCATCATCTCCTCATCAGGGACTGTAGATGCCGTTGCCGTTGCTTCAGGGCATGCTATCAGCGCAGTTGTTTCAGAGACCTATTCTGTGTCAGTTGCTGCCGCGCCAACCTTTAGCCTGGCGCCGGGAACCTATCCAACAACGCAGACAGTCACGCTTGCCGACTCGACTCCCGGCGCAACGATTTATTACGCGATCAACGGAATACCGACGACCGCCTCCAATATCTACACCGGGCAAATCACCGTCTCCTCGTCGGAGATCATTGAAGCCATGGCGGTGGCTGCAGGGTACGCAAACAGCACGACGGTAACTGCCAATTACACGATCTGGCCTGCGTCTGCGCTGAATGAATGGGCGTGGATAGGCGGGCTTAGTACAGGTGCCGAGGCGCAGATTTCCGGCGTCTTGGGAATGCCAGCCATCGGTAACCTACCAGGAGCTCGCGATCAATCGTCGAGTTGGACTGACAAGACCGGCAAGTTCTGGCTTTTTGGAGGAAGCAGTGCAAACTACGACCCGATTACCCAGTCTAATGGGTTTCTCAACGACTTGTGGATGCTTGACCCCGCCACGAACGAATGGGCCTGGATGGCTGGGAGCACTGCTTCAGGATGCTCTCTCAGTTTCTCTGCCCCGACAGGATGTTCGCTGGCTCCGCCAGGAATGTACGGCACGGTTGGAACACCAGCGCAGGAAAACATTCCAGGAGGCCGTCAGGGTGCCTCTACCTGGACCGATGGCAGCGGCAATCTCTGGCTGTTTGGGGGCTATGGCCTGGACGCCAATGGTACCTCGGGCCTAACCATTCTCAATGACCTGTGGAAGTTTGACATTGTCACGCACCAATGGGCATGGATAAGCGGAAGCAGCACCGTTGCCAACAACTGCTTCGAAGCTGGCTCTTATAACTGTGCGCAACCAAGCGTATTTGGCGCGCTGGGAACACCAGCTGAAGGAAACACGCCTGGAAGCCGCGAGGATGCCTCAACCTGGACCGACAGCAATGGAAATCTGTGGCTCTTTGGCGGCTGGTCTTTTGATGTCGCCGTCGGAGTCCAGTACTATTTCAACGAACTTTGGCAATTCAATCCGTCGACGAGCCTATGGACTTGGATGGGCGGGAGCAGCACAAAGGATGGGAGCGCATGCCTTCTAAATGAAAATCTCTACTACGAGACCTGCGGGGAGCCTGGAACATACGGGGCGATGACGATGCCTTCCACCGAAAACATTCCTGGAGGCCGAGCAGGCGCCACCACCTGGACCGACAGCAAGGGCAACATCTGGATGTTTAGCGGAAGCGGTTTCGATGCCAACGGTTATTTTGGCGATCCCAACGATCTTTGGGAATTCAGTCCTTCTACGACTAAATGGGCATGGATGGGCGGAAACAACTCGATTCCACCGTGTGCGAACTACGACTGTAGTGGACTCGGAACGCAGGGAGCGTTGGACACGCCTGCCGCGGGGAATCTTCCATTGGGTCGGGATCATGCTTCAGGGTGGACTGACAGCAAGGGGAATTTCTGGCTGTATGGGGGAGGGGGAGGACAGGTTCCAAACAACGTCACCGACGGCGGTGGAGATGACCTTTGGGAGTTCAACCCTTCCGCAAACGAGTGGGCCTGGATGGGTAACAGCGGCAACACTTCGACGATTCCAGACTGGCAATACGGAATGCTGGGAACACCTGCTCCGGGAAACAGCCCAGGCAGCCGTTATGGGGCGTCGAGTTGGACCGATCATAGCGATAACTTCTGGCTCTTCGGGGGCAAGGCTCCTTTTGCCGCTCCCACTCTTTATGACAACGATCTCTGGGAGTATGAGCCCTCGCCACCGGCTCCAGTCCCAGGGTTTGCGTTGGTGGACATGAATGACCAGGCATCTTACAAAACGGATACATTCACGGTACCAGCGGGAACAAGCGGCGCAATAACAATCTTCACCGTGGTTTCGGACGGATTTAATGGCGCAATCGCTCTGAGTGCCACTGGGCTGCCAAGCGGCGTAAGCGCAAGTTTCAGCCCAGACTTGATTACCGGATTTGGTACTTCGCAGGTGACTTACACGGTTGGTTTGGGCGTCGCCCCTGGGAGCTACACAACCACTTTGGCTGGAACGAGCGAAGGGATTACAGAAACAACGACACAGTCGCTCGCGGTCGGCAGCCCGCCCCCGGCGATCTTCATGTTGGGGGCTTCGCCATCTTCTCTTACTGTCAATTCCGGCTCATCCGGAGCCGTCACGGTCACGGTGACTCCGGAATACGGGTTCAATTCCGCCGTCAGTTTCGGCTGCTCTGGCCTGCCTTCCGGTACGTCGTGCAGCTTCTCGCCAGCGACTGTGACGCCATCGGGTGGAGCGAATGCGTCGACAAGGTTGACTGTCTCCGCCTCGGCAACAGCAGCTCTCCACCGCAGCCGCGGCCCGTTCTTCCCTGAGGCTGCGCTAGCCGTCGCGTTCTTCTGTTTCGGTTGGCGAAAGCGTCGCCGCTTGCGGATACTGCTGCTTCTGACGGCGATGGCGGCCGGTTTGAGTCTGCTCGATGCGTGCGGAGGCGGCGGGTCTTCCAGCAGCGGGCCGCCTCCCGTTCAACCCGTCACGTCGACAGTCACCGTAACTGCAACGTCGGGCGCGCTGCAGCAGACTACGACATTTTCGCTAACGGTGAACTGACGCTTGTCGGGCCGGCACGGATAAGTCCGGGCAACGCGGAGTGGAATCGGAAGGCAGCGGGTCGCCACCCGTTTGTACCTTGTCCAAGTCAAACCGTCCAACCTGGAGTATGATTGCCGGCGAAGCCGGGACCAGAGGCTAGGCCAATGCAGACAATTCAGCAACGCTTACTGTCCGGTCTTATGTTTCCGTGCGTGCTTGTGTTCTTGACGATTCGGTTGCCTGCCGGAGCGCAGACAACCGCGGCATGGACGTGGATGGGCGGAAGCAACACCGTGCCCGTCATCGCCGGCGGCCAGCAGGGAGTCTACGGGACGCTCGGAACAGCCGCCGCAGGGAACATTCCCGCCTCCCGCTGGGACGCGGTGAGCTGGACCGACAGCAGCGGAAATTTCTGGCTCTTTGGCGGCTCCGGATACGCCGCCGCCACCAATGATCTTGGCGTCCTGCTCAACGATTTTTGGGAATACAATCCAACCACCAACGAGTGGACCTGGATGGGCGGAAGCAGCAATCCCGGCGCGCAGTCCGCTGGAGTCTACGGCACGCTGGGCGCGCCCGCTGCCGCAAATATCCCCGGATGCCGCAGCGGCGCCGTGAGCTGGACCGGTAGCGACGGAAAGCTCTGGCTCTTCGGGGGCGTCGGCTGCGATGCCACCCGCAATTTTGGCTACCTGAATGACCTTTGGCAGTACGACCCAGCCACCAATGAATGGACCTGGATAGGGGGAACCAACGTCGTCGGCATTCACGATGGCCAGCCGGGCGTCTACGGAACACTGGGCACGCCCGCTCCGGGAAACTTCCCCGGCGGCCGCTCGAACCCCTCCAGTTGGACCGACAACAGCGGAAATTTCTGGCTGTTCGGCGGCACCGGTTTCGATTCCAGAGGCGACCTCGGCACCCTCAACGACCTATGGGAGTTCAAGCCTTCCACCGGCGAATGGGCCTGGATGAGCGGCAGCAGGACGACCAATGGCACGTCCCCCGGAATAAACGGATGGCCTGGAGTCTACGGCACACTGGGTACGCCCGCTGCAGGAAACATTCCGGGAAGCCGCATCTCCGCATCTACATGGGCCGACGGCAGCGGCAATCTCTGGCTCTTCGGCGGTGGCGGCTTCGATGCCAACGACACTCTCACTACCCTCAATGATTTGTGGGAGTTCAATCCTTCCACGAGCGAGTGGGCGTGGATGGCCGGAAGCACCGCGTCGGCCGGCTGCACAACCTATCAGCGGGGACTAATTATTTGCGCAGGCCAGCCCGGCGTGTACGGGATGCCGGCAACGCCTGCTGCCGGAAACATCCCCGGCGGACGCACCAGCACTGCGAGTTGGATCGATGCAAGCGGCAACCTTTGGCTGTTCGGCGGGCAGGGCTACGATTCCGCCGGCAACAACGGCAATCTCAACGACCTTTGGATGTTCAATCCCTCCACCAGCCAGTGGGAATGGATGAGCGGAAACACCACGACGTCCGGCTGTGGCTTGACTCCGGAGGGAAACTTGATCTGCACCGGCCAGCCCGGCGAGTACGGCACGCTGGGTACGGCAGATCCCGGCAACAACCCCGGCGCGCGCCTTGGTCCGTCAAGCTGGACCGATAAGCAAGGCAATTTCTGGCTCTTTGGCGGCGACGGCTCTGACAGCGCCGGCACCATCGGCGTGCTCAATGACGTTTGGGAATATCGGCAATCAATCACCGCCCCGCCGGCAACCGCCGCGCCCACCTTCAGCCCCGCGCCCGGCATCACTTCCTCGACCCAGGCAACCTCGGTCTCCGTCACCATCGCCGACGCAACTCCGGGCGCGATCATCTACTACACCATCAACGGAGCCGCACCCACCACGAGTTCGACCGTCTACAGCGGTCCCATCACCGTCTCGTCCTCGGGAATCCTGACCATACAAACCATCGAGGCCCTTGCAATCGCCGCCGGCGATTCACCCAGCACCCTGGCCAGCGCCACCTACACCATCAAGCTTCTGCCAACCTTCGCCGTCAGCGCCAGTCCCGCGTCGATGACCGTAACCGCCGGAGAGAGCGCCGCAACCACAGTCACCGTCACACCGGCCAACGGATTCAACTCAACCGTTTCTTTTAGCTGCTCGGGATTGCCATCGGGAGCTTCGTGCAGCTTCTCTCCCGCCACCGTAACTCCGCCTCTGGCCCCGGCCTCGACGGCCCTCACCATCACTACCACCGCATCATCTGCTGCTCTTCGCCGGAGTTCAGGTCCACTCATTCCAGCAGTTGCGGTGGGGCTTGGGCTCTGCTGCCTTGGCTTGCGAAGGCGGCGGTTGCAGCAGATCTTTCTGGCTGCGGTGTGCATCGCCGCGCTAACGTTGATCACGAGTTGCGGCAGCAGCCCACCACAATCCAACACGTCGACGTTGACCATAACGGCAACATCGGGTTCGATTCAGCAAACCACGACATTCACGCTGACAGTGAACTGAGGCGTAGGCGCGCGAATCGCCCAAAGGTTATCAGAATCGAGAGGACGCCGGCGATTGCCAAGCCGTTCAATGCGTGCAAATTACCGTTCAAGGGACCATTTCCCCGTTCACTGCACCTTGGTTGGGTTGACGAGGGGTGGCAATTACTCTAGTAATACCCTTTCAGGTCATAAGTTTACACGGCGATTTGGAAGGCGGGGCCGAGCGATGCGAGCCGGCAAATCTGAATTCAGGAGACCGCAACAAATGCCCAAAGCGATCAAGTACGTCGAAAAAGCAGCCGTCTACGCAGCTAAAGGCGCGTGGGTGGTCTATGAGCGGCTCAACCGCATCAGCCCGAACCCATCGTTTACGCCCAAATGGGCCGACAAGCCCCTGCAGAAGTCCTGGCAGAAGGAGAAGCCGCCCCTTGGCTGGCCACGCACCACGGACTCGCTCTGTCCGAAGTGCGTGCCCGAGATTCGCAAGCAGATTCTCGACGGCAAGCTGCCTCACGAAGTTCTGCTGAACGAAAAAGTCGGCGAGATCAAGGCGCAGATTGTGGAGCGCGACGGCAAGATTCTGATGATCAAGGATTGCCCCAAGCACGGCCATTTTGAAGACGTGATGTCGATCGACACCGCCTTCTTCAAGCATCTCGAAGAGAGCTTCCCCGGCCGCGACATGCGCGCCCACAACGACGAGAAGCTGCACAACCACGGCACCTCCACAGTTACTCATGGCCGCGGCTCGGTGCTCACCATCGACCTGACCAACCGCTGCAACATGATGTGCGATCCCTGCTTCATGGACGCCAACCAGGTCGGCTTCGTCCACGAGCTTACATGGGACGAGATCAAGACCATGCTCGACAACGCCATCACCATCAAGCCCAAGCGACAGATGAGCGTGCAGTTCAGTGGCGGCGAGCCAACGCTGTCGCCGTACTTCCTGGATGCGGTGGCTTATTCGCGTAAAGTCGGGTACAACAGCGTTCAGGCGGCTTCGAATGGAATTGAGTTTGCGAAGAGCAAGGAGCTTTGCCGCGCCGCCGCTGAAGCCGGTCTCCGCTACGTCTATCTTCAGTTCGACGGCATCGGCAACGCGGCCAACTCGCACCGTAAGGTTGGCAACCTGTTCGATGTAAAGCTGCAGGCCATCAACAATCTGCATGAAGCCGGCGTCGACATCGTTCCCGTGACGACCATCATCAACGGCATCAACAACGAGCAGGTTGGCCACATCATCCAGTTTGCGCTGGACAATCCGAAGAAAATCAGCTTCCTCAGCTTCCAGCCGGTCAGCTTCACCGGCCGCGACGAAGACATCACCGACGAGCGCCGCTTGGCCCAGCGCTACACGCTTTCGCACATGGCGCACGACATCAAGAATCAGGTGGGCATCGGCGAGCCTTCGCGCGACTGGTTCCCCATCAGCTTCATGAGCACCTTCTCTGACTGGGCCGATCTGGTGCACGGGCCTACGGCGGAGTGGGGCCAGCTCAGTTGCGGCTGCCATCCCAACTGCGGCATCGGCATGGCGCTGATGATCGACAAGGAAACCAAGGAATCCGCGCCTGTGACGGCGTTCCTCGACATGGGCACCGTGGCCAAGGATCTGGCCAAAGTGAACGATGCTTCTCGCGGCAAGTTCCTGTCCACGCTCGGACTCGGCATCTCGCTTTTGCGCAACTACGATCCCTTCCAGGCGCCTACCCACTTCAAAATCACTGACATGATGAAGAAGATGGACAAGACCTTCAACGCTACCGGAAAAAACTACGGCAGCGTGAAGGGCGACCGCACCATGGAAGACATCAAGCTCCGCCGCCAGGACCGCTGGAACTTCCTCTTCATCGCCGGCATGTGGTTCCAGGATCTGTTCAACTACGACTTCCGCCGCACTGAGCAGTGCATCATTCCTTACGCCACGCAGGAAGGCGAAATCAGCTTCTGCGCGTACAACACCGGCGTGGGCTGGCGCAACATCATCGAGAAGATGCACATGACGTCCACCCTCACCAAGTGGTATGAGGAGCACGGCCGCCACGAAATCTTCGCCGGCGGCAAGAAGGTGAGCATGACCAACGTTGGTCACGAGCTGAACCTGAACATGGAGCACGTCAACGCCGAGGCCAACCACACGCTCGACGATCTGGGCATTGCCAAGAATGCGCGCGAGGAAAAGATTCGCGCGCGCGACAACAAGAGCAGTGCGGACAAGGTGAAGCAGGAAGCCGAGAACGCCAAGATGGCCAAGCTCTATCGCGAGCACGTGCTAGGCGAAAAGCCCATCGACGGCTTGGTGCGGTTAGATTCCATCCGCCCCGCCTCCAACAACGCCGCCTCGCCCATCAACCGGCAGAGCCAGAAAGAAACCGACCTCGTTGCCGGCGACTAGTCAACTGATCTGACCAAACAGCATCAACAAAGGCCGTTCCCCTCGGGAACGGCCTTTGCCGCGTTTTGAAACTGACTCCAAATCGTCAACTGCATGATTCCCAATCGGACTACAATAGAAGCAGGACGTGACCATGGCCTCCACCAAAACAATGCAAAGGTTCTCCAGCCATAGCGAACAAAAAGCTGAGGTCTATCGCTATTGGCGGAGCCGTCCCATCGCTGAGCGCTTCATGGCCGTATGGGATGCATCGGCAACCGCGTACGCTCTCAAGGGAATCACCTATGATCCTACCCGAAGATCTGAAGCAACTCTTACGCGCGTTCAACGAACACGGAGTTGAATACCTGGTCGTCGGGGGATACGCGGTTGGCATCTACGCCGAGCCGCGCGCAACCAAGGATCTCGATCTCTTCATCCGTTCTGAAGTCAAAAACAGCGAAGCCGTTTTTCGCGCTCTCGCCGCCTTTGGGGCGCCCGTTACCGGCCTTACCCCCGCCGATTTTCGCGACGACCCAAACTCCGTCTTTCAAATCGGCCAGCCTCCGGCTCGCGTCGACATCCTACAGCACCTTGACGGAGTAACCTTTGATGAGGCCTGGCAGCAGCGCGCCGAAACCTCCCTCGACGAGATCGAAGCGCACGTCATCTCGGCCAACCACTTGGTCCAAAACAAACTTCATTCGGGCAGATTGCGCGACCTCGCCGACGTAGAAGCCATCCGCGAAGCAAACCCGGAGTTAGATAGCTGAGAGCCGCGACCTCCGCGGCTGCGAAAGCAAGTCGACCACGGGCAAGGTGATGGCCGATGCGGAGAGTGCGTGCATGGCCAAGCTTTATCGCGAGCACGTGCTAGGCGAAAAGCCCATCGACGGCTTGGTGCGGTTAGATTCCATCCGCCCCGCCTCAAACAACGCCGCTTCGCCCATCAACCGGCAAAGCCAGAAAGAAACCGACCTCGTAGCCGGCGACTAATCACTGAGCAGCTTCAATTCCAAAGGCCGTTCCGATCGGGAGCGGCCTTTGCTTTGCCGCATTTTTCTGTTTACTTAACTAAGGTGTCGGCTGCCACAAAGGCCAAGGCCGTCATGCCAGCCTTGATCTTGGCGTTCTTCTCTGCCTTGGCGCCCTCGAGCGTTTCTCCTCCAAACAGCGGAACATGCTTGCCAGCTATCTCGACGGAGTGAATCTCGAACACGATATCGCCAGGGGCGGAAAAGCGCGCAGGATCAGCTACGGTAACGACTGTATTGACCGGCGAGCCCTTCGCTGCCAGGGTTCCTCCGCCCAGCTTGACGTCCTCATCAAGAACCACCTTCAGCTCGTCGCCGACCTCGGCCGAATCAGAGTCAATGTCGTTTCCCGCGAATGAAACGCGGATTGGCGTGCCAGCGCGCAAAACACCATCCTCGGATATAGCGACTGCGGATTCAAGAACGGGCGCGGGAGAGTTGGGAACGCGGTAATCTGCTTGTTCAATACTGCTGCGAAGAAAATTGGGGCCCACCGCGATCGCCTCCAGATGAATGTTGGCATTGATCGTAATGGGGCCGGTGTACTTCGCCGACTGCGTCGTCGGCGTCCAGCCGTTTGTGGTGTAGTAAATCGTTGCATAGTGAGTATCGCTCTTGATGCGAACTTTCGTGCCAGCATCAACATTCCCCTGCGCGACCGAGAAACTGGGCTTATCGACGCTCATCGGGTTTCCGAATGTGGGGCGGATCATCATCGGTGGAGGTTCGGCAGACACGGACCCTGCATCAGGAGGCGGAGTTTGAGCGGTGCTTTGACCGGCTCCGCTCTGGCCTGAAGCCTGAGCCGCCTGGGCGCGAAGCACTGCGTTCTGCCGGAAGGATCTGGCTGGATCCAAGGCGGCGGCTTGCACAGCCCCTTGCAAGGCGGGCGCGCTCTCGATGCCTTGGCTGCGCAGGCGAAGGACCACAGACTGTACACGAAGCTGGTTTTGCAGCGCGATCGAGCGTTGCATGACATAATTTGCAGCGAATATGGACGCCTGATTCGCGCCCACTCGAGCCTGAAGTGATGCTGCCTGCGCAAGAAACATTGAGCGGGCCTGAAAAGAATTCAGCATGGAAGCTTGCGCAAAGATCATTCCTTGCAACTGCGTCTGGTTCGTCATCATCATTGCCTGAGCCTGAGTCACCGCAAAAGCCTGCTGGGCCTGAGCGGCGGGCGACAAGCCTGGGGCCGGAGCAATTTGAGCTAGCGAAACAATTGAAAGCATCGCGAGAAAGAAAAGGGCTGAAGGTGCCTTCACTTTGGTCTCCTGGCAGATGCAGATAACTTATCAGATTTCCCATTCGGGAGGCATCTAACCCCATGGGCATGGAATGCGGATAAAGGGTCTTTGTAGTCTTGGTACATCCGGCTTGATCACCCAACCTTTCAGCGCATAGGCTTCCTTGATCATCTCCTCAACCGCGTCCATCCGCTCATGCACGGGCCGGCTCTGCCAGTAGCGGTACTCGTCCGCCTTCATCTCGTCGAAGCTCGTGTACTTGCGCAGGATCGCACCCACGCCCTCATTAGACCAGTTAGACGATTTGTTTTCAACGCCTGATTTCGGTGTCTGGAGCAGCCCGATCACCAGACCTCCAGCTTGAATTCCCGATAATCGCAAATCAACTCGAAGTCTGCGCGATTGGAAGTAATCACCCGCGCCCCATGCGCCCGCGCCGTCAGCGCGATAAGGACGTCAAAGTGCAGATCGCGGAGCTTGTGCCGCTCAAAGCCTTTGTCGGTACGCATCTTCGCCAGCAAATGGCCAGTCTCCAGCCAGTTATTCGGCGTCGGCGTCAGAGTGGGGTGGTTCCGCTCCAGAGCCTCGATGGTTTTGCGATCCACGGTTGAAGACACCCCGCGCCAAAGCTCCGCCAGCACCACGGAAGAGTTGCGCACGTTTCCGCTCAGGTTGAGCAATCGATCCAGGTGGCGATTGGTGCGAATCTGGTCAACAATGACTGAGGTATCGAAGATGACGATTTCACTCATCGCTTCCGGCGAATGAGCCTTTGCCACCATATTTCTTCATCAGCCCTTTGAAGTCGTTCAGCTTTACGATTTCCTTCAGCGCCATATGTACCGCCTCCGTACGGGACTTCGCACCGAGCACTCGGACGGCCTCGTCCGCCAGCTTGGTATCCAACCGAATCGATGTGAGAGTGACAGCCATGCCCAATTCTCCAATATATATATATTCAACCAATTGTATATACAACGTCAAGCTGCGCCTGCAGCCGTTGAGCTGTGGAGTTGAATTCGCGCCGCATTCCATCTCCACTCACAAGCGGCGTGGACTATGATGGATTGCATAGTTTGACCGATGCGCATGGAGGACTTTATGGCTGAAACGCAGGCAAGAAATCAGGGGCGGCGGGAATTTCTAAAAGCAGGCGGGGCGGTGACGGCGGCATTGCTGGCGCCCACTGCGCTCATTGCGGACACGCGAAAGACCATGCCTGCGCTGCCGGTGAATCCGGTAACGCCGACGGCGATGCCGACGCGCAACCTGGGAAAGACGGGCTACAAGGTGGGCATCTTCTCGCTCGGCGGGCAGGCAGCGATGGAGCACCCGAATAACTTCGACGCCGCGGTGCCGATCATCGAGCGCGCCCTCGACATGGGCGTGAACTACATTGACACGTCGTCGATTTACGGAGGCCCCGAGCGCTGGAGCGAGCAGTATGTGGGCAAGGTGATGGCGCACCGGCGCAACGAAGCCTTCCTGGCAACGAAGACCAAGGAGCGCACCCGTGACGACTCCATGCGCATGATTGAAAAATCTCTCGAGCTGCTTCAGACCGACCATGTGGACCTGTGGCAGTTGCACGACATCGGCACCATGACTGATATCAATGCCGTCTTCGCCAAGGGCGGCGCGATGGAAGCGCTGATCGAGATGAAGGAGCAGAAGGTGGTACGCCACCTGGGCCTGACCGGACACTATCGCCCCGACGCGCTGATTGAAGGCATCAAGCGGTATCCGTTCGACGCGATTCTCATGGCCATGAACGCCGCCGATCCGCACCATTACAGCTTTAACCAGGAGTTGCTGCCGCTGGCCGTCGAGCGGCAGATGGGCATCATCGGCATGAAGATTCCCGGCCGCAGCCGCCTGCTCTCAAACTGGACGCCGCCGCCGGTCGAGCAACAGAAGCACTCGTGGGAAGGCATGACGATCCAGACCACGTCGCCCGGCACGCTCACCATGCGCGAGGCGCTGTATTACACGCTCTCAAGACCTGTGAGCACGGTCATCATTGGCTGCGACAACATTGCTCAGCTTGAAGAGAACGTCCACCTGGCGCGCGAATTCACTCCGCTCAGCGATGGTCAAGCAACGGAACTCGTAGCGAAAGCCGAGCCCTGCGCAAAGCCGTCGCTATTTTTCCGTTTTTACGATCGGCCGTAAGAGGTCAGCTTGAACAGAGTGCAACGGCTGTCTCCGGTGCCGGCCATGAAGTTCACGCTAGTTGTGAACCGCCGCGCAATGGGCTTCCTCAAGGGGAGTTAGTTCAAGAGCGTGGCGCAAGAGGCCCAGGCGATAAGTGTCAAATTCATCTGACCCGGTGGGCCTGGACTTCCGCGCGAGAGTGTCGCCTTTCTGCAACGCTTCTTGCGCCTCTTGTAAATCGCCTTCAATCCACAGCAGTGCGCCGCGTGCCAACCAGTAATTCACGCCGAATTCAGTCAGCCTTTTTGTCTCCATGCGCTCCCACCACTGACGCGCGCCGGTAGCGTCGCGGCGCAGCAGTGCAGCGCCGAAGATGAAGACAGTAAGCGGCTCGGCTGCGATATCTGAAGCGGACTCGTGATAGACCCGCTCCGCATCGGCAAGCGTCTGACAGGCTTCGGGAAACTCCCCCTTGTCGAGGAAATGCTCTGAAGCGATCAAGCGCAACATGAGCGCTTGATGGCCCTGGGTGAAGGCGGCGGAGGCGCGCTGAAGTGCGCCAATATCGTAGTCTCTGGGCCGGACCGATGTAACCTGTGTGGAACTCGCGAGGTTAAATGCGCGTTGAAGATCTACCAGCGGACCGCCGCGCAAGAGTTGATAGATTCGGGCGCCATCAGAGTAGGCGCCTTCAGGGCGGAAGGGGATGAGGTTGCCCGCGAAGGTGATGAACGAGATGGTGGCGAAAAGCGCAAGAAGCTGCCAGTACTGCTCCCAGGGCTGGCCCTTCGCGGCGAGCGCGGCGCACATGGCAAGCACGCCTGTGAAAAGGTTGACGACGGGGCCGGCCGCGATCATGCAGATCTCGTCCCAGCGGTTTTGTGCAGCGCTGGAGGGCACAATGCCGGCCCCGCCTTGCGCGGAAAGAATTCTTGCAGCGACGAATTCAAATCTCCAACGGCCATCGCGCGTGCGCCAATAAAAGGGCCCGACAACAAGCGAGCGCAGTCTCATGCCCAAGGCGCGGCCTACGGCGGCGTGGCCCAACTCATGAACCACGATGCTGATCAGGATGGCAATTACGAATTGAGCCCAGAAAGTGACTCCGTGAATCGCGGGCAGACCCTGAGCCAGGCCCCAGCGATTCCAGAGGGACATTCCGTAAAAGTAACCGGCAATCTGAACCAGCCAGGCGATGACGTCGAGGGCGCGGCTGGTACCGTCTCCGGCGATGCGCGGCAGGTTGGTGGCCTGGCCAGCGGCCTCTGGCATGGAATTGCGGGGCGCGAAAACGATGAGCGCTGGAATAGCAATGCCCAACACAGTGGCATCGAGCGCAAGGAACCCTTCGAGGGCCAGCCCGGAAAGCTTATCCCAGGCAACACAGGTGATGACGATTTGCGGAATTCCCTGCAGGATCATCGCCACGCTTGCGGCAATGGTCCATTTCCTTCCTGAAGGCTTGCCGCTCCTCACCGTCCACCAGGCCATTCCATAGAGAACGCCCAGGATGAGTGGCAGCAAAAAGATAAGACGAGCGAGCGTCTCGGCGAGGACCCTGAGTAACTCGCGCTGCAAGGTCCACTGTTGAGGTGTTAGCCGAAACTCCTCCGCATGGGAAGTACTGAAGACATGGGGAAGCGTGGATACGGATACCAGGATGAACACCAGAGCGATGTTTCCGAAGCAGGCACACAGGATTTTCTTGAATCGGAGCATGCTGTTGGCTTACCGTTCCGGGAGCAAGTTAGCTCGAGGCCAGTATGCTTCCCAAGCTAGTAGCCAATATAGCGCCGGTTAGTATCGGAGTAACTGCTGCTTTGGTGTTAGTGCGGGGGCTCTCTAGTGGTCTCCGAGTTACTGCGGCGCAGAGCGAAAACACGGAGTCGTCTTTCTCTTAACGTGAGCCACATTACTCGAATGTAATAGCTACATGGATTGGGATACGATTTTCAGGCATTCCAACTCAGAAGTCTGTCTTGAGGCGGAGGTAGAAACTGCGGCTGGGTCCGATGGCGTTGCCTGAAAACAAGCCACCAAAATCGACGACGTTCAAAATATTGTTGAGGTTTTCTCCATCAACCTGGAAGTGGATATTGACACGGTCGGATGTGTAGATGTCCGCGCCCGCGGAAGCGTTCGCCTGAAAGGCCGGATAGATTCTGCCGCGCGCAAAGTTGATGCGGTTCAGTACCTGCTGACCGTATTCGGCCAGAACGGTAGCAGGGTCGCCGTCAAAATCGAACGGCAGGCCGGTGTCATACTTCACGCCGAACGCGCTCCACAAGCGCGGTGTCATCTGGAAGCGGATACGGCCGCGAACGGTATGGCGCTGGTCTTGCGAATCCGGCGAATGTCCCGTCAATTGAGATGCGGCTTCACTTGCATCGGAGCCGAAGAAAAGCCCGCCTGTAACCGGGAACCAGGCATTGCCAACGATGTACGAGTAACTCCCGGCGCCGGAGAAGCGATGCCATTCAGGAATGTCCACCTTACCTTCAATCCCATAGAGAATAGCCTTGCGGAAAGCTATGGGGAAACTGATCGTGGTGTTATCGATCTGACTATCGTCTGCGTAGTTATCGACAAACCGCCGGAAGTAGTTACCTCCCAGCTTCAGATGTCCGAGGAAAACCTTAGTAAGCCCGGCTTCGTAGTAATCTCCCCGAGAAGGTTGCACCGGCAAACGCAGAAAGCCAGTGGGATCGATGGATGCGACCGAGGGTGAACTCGACAGCAGGATATTTTCGAAAGAGGGCGTTTGAAAGATCCGATCGTAGGAGAAATGGATGACCGCATCTGACTTTTGAAAGTAGTGCGAGATGGCAAAACGCGGCTGAAGCGCCTGCTGATTCAGAAGCAATTGATAGTGATCCCAGCGCAAGCCCGCGTTGATTGTCCAGTTGTCCAAGTGGATCAGATCCTGAACAAAGCCCGATTGCTCCAGGTCCGGGCGATTGGCTTGGTACGCAAATGTGGTTGGCGAACCGGGGTCGAACTGTGTGGGGTCGGTGATGCTATAGTTCATGCTCTCGTTGAGAAAAATGTTGTCCGCTTCAACGCCCGCCTTCCATTCATTGCGGCCGCGGTCAATGGTCACACTGCCCTTGAAATAGCCCTCGCGAAACCAGTTGTGCTGAAAGAGTTCGATGGGTGTCGATTGAGGATTGGAGTAGAAGTCGTTCGAGTTGCCGCGCACCATCCCACGAAGATCGCCGATGGCGGAGGGAGAAAAAATGTGCTCGTAGGAAGCAGTCCCCATGGTTTCAAAATTGTCGGCATTTTGCCGCTGCCCTGCCGCCTGCTGCACCATTTCGTTGGGGATGTCGTACCGCGCGAGTTCACGGCGCACCATCAACTTGATTCGATCGTTCGGCGTCAGGTCCCGTGCGTAATTCACGGAGAAATCGCTCGGGGTGCCGGTGTTGGAAAAGTTCTGCGGAACGACGGGGTTCAAATAATGTTCGGTCATGCTGCCGCTTGCGCTGCCGCCGAGTGCGCTCTTCCTCCAGACGTACTGGCCCTTCCCGAATGCGGCTCCCGAATCGAAGCTGCCGCCTGAAAGGACGATCTGTCCGTGGAAGCCGGGATGAGTATCTGGAAGAGTATTTGCTTCCACAACGCCGCCCATTTTGCGGCCGTATTCAGCCGGAAACCCGGCGGTGTAGATGCTGAGCGAAGAGAGATCGTCGGCCTCAATCTCCGGACCGAAGCTGGGAGAACGGTTGTCGGTGAGCGGAATGCCGTCGACTACAAACTGAGTCTGGTACTCGGAGCCGCGCGGATGCAGAACAGCATTGCCTTCATAGAGCCATCCTGGTTGTGAGTCCACTAAATCCTGAACGGAACGGCCGGGCAGAGACGCGAGCCTGTCTACGATTTGTTTCGAGCCGAGTTGCATGACTGAGGACACAAGGTCGGGATCGATCAGGGTATTCACAGCGTTGACTTGCACGGTGCTGGAAAGGGTTGCGATGTCGAGGCGAACGCTCCGCACCACGGGAAACACCGAGTTTACGTCAATGTTGACGGAAAGCGGCGCAAACCCGGCCTTTGCGACGCGGATCACATAACGACCAAATGGAAGCGCTTTGCAGTCGATCGCACCAATCGAATCTGTGACGAAGATCTCGCGGTAGCCCGTACCTTCACTCGATACACTCACGGATGCCTTTGGCACCAGGCCGGCGCTATCGGTTACATTGAGCCGAAGTTCTCCGGTGTTAATCTGGCCGAATGAAGGCGTAGCGGCGGCAAGCGCAAGAAAGCAGAGCGCGGAATGTAATGAGATCGCTCTGCGAAATGCCGGGTTTTTCACTCGCCGCTCTAACATAGACACATCGCCAGGCTGACTGAACACCTTCATTTTGCGCCTTCCAACTTCAGTTGGAAAGCTTTCAGAGCCGATTGATGAGCGAGGCGATGCATGCGGCGCCGAATCCGTTGTCAATGTTGACGACCGAAACATTGGGAGAGCAGGTGTTCAACATGCCGAGCAGCGCAGCCACTCCTCCAAACGACGCACCGTAGCCAATGCTGGTGGGCACGGCGAGCACCGGAGCGTTGACAAGTCCGGCAACAACAGTGGGCAGAGCGCCTTCCATTCCGGCGCAGACGATAAGCACGCGCGCCGATTGCAGCGAAGTTTTTTGCGCAAGCAGGCGATGAATGCCGGCGACGCCTACGTCGGCGATGAGTTCGACGGTGTTCCCCATCAGGCGCGCGGTCACTGCGGCTTCCTCGGCTACAGGCAGATCGCTGGTGCCGGCGCAGACTACGGCGATGGTGCCTTTGCCTGCAGGGGCGGGAGCCTGGGTTAGAGTCACGCATCGCGCGGTTTCGTGATATTCGGCACGCGGTTCCGCGTCGCGCACCGCGCGAAACATGTCGGCGGACGCGCGCGTGGCCAGGACATTGCCGCCGTGCTCCGCCATATGGACAAAAATAGCGGCTACCTGCGCAGGAGTTTTGCCTGCGGCGAAGATCACTTCGGGCATGCCGGTGCGGAGGGCGCGGTGATGATCGACTTTGGCGAAGCCGATGTCTTCGAAGGGCAGGTCACGGAGGCGATCGAGGGCATCGTTAACAGCCATGCGGCCGTCACGCACCTCGTTCAGTAGCGATTCGATTTGCGTGCGATCCATCAATTCCCTTCCTTCGCGGCTTCGGCTGCGTAGATGCGCATGGCCTCCTGCATCACCTGTTTCAATGGAAGTGCATGCTGCGCGGCGATGGCTCGGCAATCTTCATATTCGGGCGACGCATTGGCGATCTCGCCGGAGGTCCACCGAGCGATCTTGATCTGCACTCCGCCCCACGGAGTTTGGACCTTGAGGAATTCGCGGGCAAGCGCAGCCTTGTTTTCAATGCGCCAGTGCAGGCCGATGGTCGTGGTCTCGCGGAAGATGAGATCGCGGAGGCCGGAGACGAGATCGGGGCGGCAGAGCACCGTAAGCTGTACGCCGGTGCGGCCCTTTTTCATTTGCACAGCAACGCGATAAACATCCCATGCGCCGGCGGCAAGCAGCAACTCACTCACGTATCCCAGCAACTGCGGGCTGGAATCATCGATCACCGTCTCGATGATAGCGATGGATTGGGACTCCTCGGCCTGTGCGGTTTCTGCTTCGGTTTCGCCGACGAGTAGGCGAAGCAAATTGGGTTCGCCGGGTGTGTCGCGGCCTCCCGCGCCGTAACCGGTTGCCTTGATGCGCAGGGCAGGCAGCGGGGCGTAGCACACTTCCAGCATTCGCAATGCGGCGGCGCCGGTGGGCGTTACGCGCTCCATGGGTGGCCCGGCAGAGTAGACAGGTGCATCGCCAAGAAGAGCAAGTGTTGCCGGCGCGGGCACAGGAAGCGTTCCGTGCTGACAGACGACGGTTCCGCTGCCAACGTTGAGGGGCGATGAGAGCCAGCGATCGACGCCAAGCGCTTCGCACCCGGCCGCGGCGCAAACGATATCGACGATGGTGTCGACCGCGCCAACTTCGTGAAAATGCACCCGTTCAATGGAGACGTCATGGATAGCGGCCTCGGCCTGGCCAAGAAGCTCAAAGGCGCGAATGGAACGGGCTTTGACTGAATCAGAAAGCGGGGCGGAGCGGATGATGGCGAGAATCGCCGAAAGAGAGCGATGCGGGGCGTGCGTGTGCGCGGGACGCGCATGAACGTCGTGCCCATCCTCGGCATGAGTGTGCGACTCGTGCGTATGCCCGAGATCGGAGTGGGTGTGGGTGTGGGTGTGGTCCGGCTCATGGACCTGATGGTCGGGCGTAATCACGTCGACTTTGGTCGCGGAAATGCCGCCGCGCATTACCTTGCGCATTTCGAGGCGGGCGCCCACATTCAACGCAGCGGCAGTTTCGGCGAGTGGGGCGAAGGGAACGCCGGCGTCAACCAGTGCGCCGAGCAGCATGTCGCCGCTAATGCCGGAGAAACATTCCAGATATCCAATACGCATCGAGAGTGATTCTAAATCGTCCGCTATGCCCCGCGCCGGGCAAGGATGTCGGCGGGCAGAATTGCATTCATTGAGCCGGAGCGGAAGCCGGTGCAATCGAGCGTGACATATTGGTATCCGGCCTGCTTGAGAGCGCCAGTGATGGCGTCGAGCGTCTCCATGGAAAGGGCGCGCGGCAGTTCGACACGGGCAATCTCGACCCGCGCCAGGTCGCCGTGATGGCGGACGCGGAATTCGCGAAAGCCAAGTTGTCGGACAGCCTCTTCGGCGCGCTCAACCTGCTCAAGAACCTCGCGTGTGACGGTGCGGCCGTACTCGACGCGCGAGGACAGGCATGGCGCCGCGGGGCGATCCCAGAGCGGGTAGCCCGCTGCCTTGGCGAGCGCGCGCACTTCCAGCTTGGTCAGGCCAGCCTCGGCTAGCGGAGCGAGGACGGCGTGCTGCGCTGCAGCGCGCTGGCCGGGCCGAAAGTCGCGAGTGTCGTCGGCGTTCATGCCGTAGGCGATGGCCGGGAACCCCAGTTCCACCCCCAGCGATTCCATCACCGCGAACAGCTCGTCTTTGCAGTGGAAGCAGCGATTGGCGTCGTTGCGCTGATATTCGGGGCGCTCGAGCTCGTCTGTGGCGACGATGCGCAAGGGCATCCGGATCGATTCGGCGAAGGCGCAAGCCTGTTCCATATCGCGGCGCGCAAGGCTGGGCGAATCGGCCAGCACAGCCAGCATGCGTGGCCCCAGCACGCGGTGCGCGGTGGCCGCGAGAAAGGCCGAATCCACGCCACCGGAGTAGGCCACCATAAGGCCTCCCAACTGCGCGAGTCGAGCTTCAAGAGCAGCGAGGCGCGAGCCTGTCTCCGCCTGGACAGCAGAGGCATCGGCCAATGAACTCTGGGCCGGGCCGGCTGCGGAGAGATCGGTTTGAGAAGGCGCCGCCATGGGCCAGATTATACCCGTTGGCGCGGTGAGAAGCTATGATGGGACCCAGTTTTCCGTTGCGTCGAAACGCATGGATGAGATGGCATTCTGGGGAATGACGGCTCTTTGGTTGAGGCTGGTACAGTAAGCCAATGGGAAGAGTTGCAACAGATTTGAAACTGCAAGCATGTCTCCAAGGGCAGCCGGAAGCTACAGGTTTTTGAGCGAGCGACTCATCCCCGGGACTTACTCGACCAGGTAAGCGGGATAACTGGCATTGACATGAACGAACAGACACTTCACCTTTGGTGCGCCTATCCCGACGATCTGCTCGATGAAGAGGCCGCCGAGGCGTGTGCGCGGCTGCTCAGCGACGAGGAGCTAGCGCGCTGGCAGCGATACAAATTCGATCAGAATCGCCGCGAATACCTGGCTACACATGCGCTGGTGCGGACCGCGCTTTCGAGTTATCGACCGCTTGCCCCGGAGGGATGGCGGTTCAAACTGAATGACTATGGCAAGCCGGCGGTCGAACCAGACTGCGAACCGCGTTTTAATCTATCCAACTCAACTGGGCTGGTGGTCTGCCTGATTGGGGAGGGCGCTGAAGTGGGTGTGGATGTGGAGCCGCGCGCGCGGGCAAGATCGATTCTTGAAATTGGCCCTAGAGTGTTTTCGCCGCGGGAGCGGGCACAGCTTGAAGATCTGCGCGAGGACGAGAGACCGGAGCGTGCGCTGCGGCTGTGGACGCTGAAGGAAGCCTACATCAAGGCGCGCGGTATGGGGTTGGCGTTGCCGCTGAACAAGTTCTACTTCGTGTTCGAAGGGGCAAACGATATCCGCATGGAGATGGACGAGGATTTTGAAGATGAGCCGGAACGCTGGCGGTTTTGCCTGTTGGAATTCACGGGACACTGCATAGCACTGATGGTAGAAGACAAGGCCGCGCCTGAGTTGAATGTCTGGGAAGCACGGCCTGCTTCTGCGGCGCCTCGACGCCTGGACTTAGCCAAGGCGGCTTGGTTTCCCAAACTGTGAGCGATGGCGTCATGAGTTAGGCCAGGAGAGTTATGAAGAGGTTACAGCGCGGGGCGACCTCTGCGTCCAGACAGTTATGCGCGAATCAGATGCGTGGCGTATAAATCTGAGAAACCGAGGAGCGGTGAAGATGAATGATTATGTGACCTTGACAGCCGCGGATGGGCACGAATTTGGCGCGTATGTCGCGCGGCCTGAGGGCGAGCCCCTGGCAGCGCTGGTGGTGGTGCAGGAGATTTTCGGCGTAAACCGGCATATCCGCTCGGTGGCCGACGGTTATGCGCAGGATGGGTTCCTGGCAGTGGCTCCGGCACTGTTTGACCGCATCGAGAGAGGGGTTGAGCTGGGATACGAGGGAGCGGATATGCAGCGGGCGATGAGTTTCATTCCCATGCTCGATGTGGAAAAGTCCTTAGCGGACGTTGCGGCTGCGGCCGAGTTTGCTGCAAGCGCAACCGGCAAAAAAGTGGGAGTGATCGGGTACTGCTATGGCGGAACCATTGCATGGCTGGCGGCGACGCGGCTGCGTTCACCGGCAGTGGGCTATTACGGAGGGCGGATTGCTAACTATGCCGAAGAGGGTTTGTCCGCGCCTGTGATGCTGCACTTCGGCACGCAGGATGCGCACATTCCCGCCGAGGAGGTAAACAAGATTCAGGCCGCTCATCCCGATGTCGAAATCTTTTGGTACGACGCGGGGCATGGATTTAACTGTGATGCGCGGGGAAGTTACAACCCGGAAGCAGCTCGCGCGGCGCGGGATCGCTCGCTTAAGTTTCTGAAGGAGCACCTGGCCTAGGAGCTTTTTGAAAGGCTTCCGTTTTGTAACAAGGCATGACTTCAGTCGTGCCGCAAAAGGCTCAAAATCAACGCGTGCTTTAGCCCCTGCAGGCGAAAATTCCCGAGGGTGGAAATCCGCTCTAGAAGCTTGCCTTAGGTCTTCCCGCGAGTTCAGCCTGCCGCCTATTTTTGGGCTACTGCCGTGGCTTTCTTCTGCGCAGCCCAACGGCGCTTGACGGCCTCGGCAATGCGCCTGCGGCCCTCAGGAGAAAGATTTCTCTTTTTCTTTTTGGCGGGCTTTGCCACCGCGGGTACAACTGCAGCGACAACTTTTCTGGGTCTGCCGGGCTTCTTCTTTGCCGGCGGCGCAGAGACGCCGACGAGTAATGCTCGCGCCTTTTGTAACTGTGCAATTTCACTATCGATGCTTGCCAAAATGTCTGAAAGTGCCATGGATACCCCCTGAGGAATAGAGGCAATTGTTTGATTCGGAGGCTAAGTGCCCACTCTGGTCGAACTAATTGCCTGTCCCAGATACAATACTCGTTTCCATAGACCTCGGCAATCGGAATGCTTTCCGGTCTCAGAATTTGATCCAAAAGAAACTCCAACAGCGGTGGTCGATCGGCCGCCGAAATTGAGAAGAAACTTTCGACAACACCGGCCGACCTCCCAAGAAAAATGGAAGGAACTCTCGACGGGAGTATTCCGTCTGTAGTGGAATAAGTTCGGCGGTCAAGAAGTTTGAATGGAATTAACTGCTAGTTCTGCGTGAAAGGGGTCGATCGGGTGATTTCTAGTGCTTCTTTTCGTATTCTTGCTATCGCCTTTTCGTTAACTGTGTCCGCAGCCGCACAGGCGCCGGCGCCAACAGCTTCGCCTTCCCAGGCACAGCCCACTTTCAGACCGCCTGCGCTGCATGAGAATGCGCCGCTGGGCGACATCCCCCGCATGCCCGGCGATGGAAGCGGCGCCTACAAGACTCATCAGTATCGCGATCTGTTTGCCGAGCAGGGCCACGCACCGGCCGAAAGCAAAGCGAAGATCGAGAAGGCCTTTCAGCAGTTGTTTCACGGAGACGGCCAAGAGGAGCGGCTGTACTTTGAGACCGGAGCCAATGAGAACGGCTCGCTGGCCTACATGACCGACTGGGCTAACAACGACGCGCGCACCGAAGGCATGAGTTACGGAATGATGATTGCCGTCGAGTTAAACAAGAAGCGCGAATTCGACGCTCTGTGGAACTGGGCGAAGACTTACATGCTGATCACCGACCCGAATAACCCATCCGTTGGTTACTTTGCCTGGTCAATGAGCACCGACGGGACGCCGCGATCAACGGGCGCAGCGCCGGATGGCGAAGAGTATTTCACCATGGCGCTCTACTTCGCCGCGCACCGCTGGGGAAATGGCAAAGGCATTTATAACTATAAGGCAGAGGCCGACAAGGTTTTGCGCGGCATGCGTCATCATCCTATTTTGAGCGGAACGAGTCCATTCCGCATACACCCGGAAGATCCTCCGTTTACGTTTCTCGATCACCCATGGCCAAGCCCTAATAATCGGGCTCGAGAGAAAGAAGCCGCGGCCAGCGGCAGTGGCGCTGCGCCCAATGCGGCCATGATGCGCTTCTTTCGCACCCCCCGGACAGAATCGATCGGGCCCATGGTGGATGAATCGCATTTCATGATTCGCTTTGTGCCGAATGTGCAAGGCGGCATGACGGATGCGTCGTATCATCTGCCGGCATTTTACGAGTTATGGGCGCGCTGGGGCCCGGTAGAAGACCGCACATTTTGGGCCCAGGCAGCGGATGTTAGCCGAGATCTTTTCTACAAGGTTACCGGACCCGACACCGGACTTACCCCCGAGCGCAGTAACTTCGATGAGACGCCGATTCCAGGCCGCGATGGCGCGCCGACGCCATTCGGCTATGACTCGTGGCGAAGCGTAAGCAACTGGTCCGTCGACTATGCCTGGTGGCGGAAAGACCGCCGCGAGACCGTGCTGAGCGATCGCATTCAGAAGTTTCTCTACGGGGAAGGCATCGAAAAGTTCGCCGATCAGTACACGCTGGATGGCAAGCCGCTCTCAACAAGGCATTCTGTTGGCATGCTTTCTACAACTGCCGTGGGCAGCTTCGCCGCGACGCCGGGACCGACCTCGAAGGCATTTGTCGACGAGCTGTGGAACACGCCCGTTCCATCGGGCGAGCAGCGTTATTACGACGGCTTGCTTTACCTGATGAGCCTGATGCATTGCAGCGGGACTTTTCGCATCATCGAGTAACGCTATTGCCTGAGCAAGGACTTAAACCGACACGGAGAGCGCCGCATCGGCATCCTGATTACCCGTACTCTCGCTCTTTCGCGCAATGATGCACCGCAACCAGTTTCTATATATTCGGGTTGCCGGGCTTCGCCATTTGTTTTCGATCTTCGCATCTTCCATCGCGCCGGCTATTCTCCTCAATAATTCTGTGCTGCGGCGCGAGGGGGCCTCGTTCCGCAGAGTTATCAAGGCATCCTCGGTCATAAGATCGAAGTAGTCTCCCGGCAGCAACGGATGCGTGCCGGTCTCGCCTTTGACGTAGCGCCAAACATCCCTTCGGTACTCGCGCATCAGTGTGTCGGATTCGTATTCGGGATGGCCCTGGAAAAATACCAGCAGACTTTCTTCCTGCTTGATGAATGTGTCAACGCCGTCGGCAGCAAGGCGAGACAGGACGCTGTAGCCGCGGGCCGCCAAATCATCCTGACCTATACCGTTCCAGCGCGAGTGCGGAATATGGAAGACGGCCGGCAGATCCTGCGTCAACGGATGTTCGGAGCCGCGTACACACTCGAAGACGCCGAAGTTCTTGTCCGCACTCTTGCGGCGGCCGATGCCATCCATGTGCAGTACGGCGGCGTGCGCAGCCAGGCAAGACCAGATGCTTGAGTATGTATTAGCGCGCGCCCACTCTAACACCTGCGTGAAGCTTCCCCAATAAGGCTCATCGCGCAGGTCAGCCATCTTCGGCTCCCGGCCTGTAACAATCAGCCCATCGAGCCGTGTGTCCAGCAGCGCTTCAGCGCTTTGGTAATGTCTGGCGAAATGGGAACCGCCGGATTCAGCGAGCGACAGTCCGGGCAAAGTGTAAAACGACACGTGGATGGGAATATCCTGAGAGGCTGAATCGAGGAGCGAAACAAATTGGCTCTCGGTGGCTTTGAACGCCGCGCCAGCCATGTTGTTGACGAGTCCGATGGTCAGGCATTGACTGGCGCGTAGCAGGCGATGACCCTGGGCGGCGGGACGATGCGGATGCGCGGCGCTTCCCGGGCCGTGGGTCAAATGGCTTGAGTCAATGTTGACGACCAATTACTCCTCCTTTCTTTAGTCTTCCCTTGGCTTCTGCATCCTGCACTTGCTTACGTGGTTGCTGCCAGGGCCTGATCCAAGTCCTCAATGATGTCGTCGATATGTTCGATTCCGATGCTGAGCCGAATCATCTCCGGCAAAACGCCAGCACTCTTCTGCTCCTCGGCCGACATCTGCCGGTGAGTTGTTGAGGCCGGATGGCAGGCCAGCGACTTGGCGTCGCCAAGATTGACAAGCCGAGTGATGAGCTTGAGCGCATCGTGGAATGTGACCGCTGCCGCGTAGCCACCCTTGATGCCGACGGACATGAGCGAACAAGCTCGGCCTTGCAGGTACTTCTGCGCAAGGGCGTGGTAAGGGCTCTCGGGAAATCCGGCGTAATTAACCCACTGGACTCTTGGATGGCTGCGCAGAAACTCCGCGGCTTTTCTGCCATTCTCCACATGGCGCTCCACGCGTAATGCGACAGTCTCGATCCCCTGCAACAGAAGAAAAGCGCTCAGCGGCGACAGCACCGCGCCGCCGGTGCGGAGATAGACGCTGCGGCAGCGCGCGATATACGCGGCTTCGCCGAAGTGATCGGTATAGACGAGGCCATGATAAGAATGGTCGGGCTCAGTAAAAGCTGGGAAGCGCGAGGCGTTCTGCTTCCAGTCAAAGTTGCCGCTGTCGACGATGATGCCGCCGAGCGTGGTGCCATGGCCGCCGAGAAACTTAGTGAGCGAATTCACCACGATGTCCGCACCGAAATTGATCGGGCGCAAAAGAATGGGCGAAGCGACGGTGTTATCGACAATAAGCGGGACGCCGTGTTCGTGGGCAACGCGCGCGAGGCCTTCGAGATCGCAAATGTTGCCCGCGGGATTGCCGACACTTTCGCAGAACACTCCGCGCGTCTTGCCGTCGATCAATTTGGCAATGGCCTCGGGACTATCGCTCTCAGCAAATCGCACGGTAACGCCCTGGCCCGGCAGGATGTGTGCGAAGAGCGTATGCGTGGTGCCGTAGAGTTGAGGAACGGAAACGATGTTGCAGCCGAGCTCGGTAACGTTGAGCACGGCGTAGTTCACCGCGGCCTGACCGCTGCTGACGGCCATCGCTTCGAGGCCCCCTTCAAGCGCGGCGACGCGACGCTCCAGCACAGCGTTGGTTGGATTCTGGATGCGTGTGTAACGGTAGCCCTCCGCCTCAAGATTGAAGAGCGCCGCAGCGTGATCGGCGCTGTCGAAGGCGTAGGCGACCGTCTGATAGATGGGCACAGCTACGGCCCGGGTCGTCGGGTCGACTTCGTATCCGCTATGGATTGCGATCGTTTCAGGTTTCATTGGCCGACCCATCCTTCGACAAACTCCGCCCACCGTATCATCCGCCGTGGTGCATTGGATACCAGGCTGTTCATCTGTCCCACTACCGACTCTATGTCTTTCTCCGTGGTTCTGAAACTGGTGATGCATGCGCGAACTACGGGCACGCCGCCGACTTCCGCCTCAGACATCCACGCAATCTGGCGCTCGCGCAGTTCTGCGACCAATCGAGACGGAACAATTCCATCGCGTGAAAAGCAAACCACCGGAAACGGTGTCGCATTGAGGATATGCCATCCAGTCGCGATGAGCGCCTGGCGCAGTCGATCGCCCATGCGCGCCTGGTGGTCGATCATCTCCGCATAGCCTGTTTCGCCCTGTTCCGCAAGCGCCATAAAAAGCTTGAGCCCGATGAAGCGCCGCGACCACTGGGCCGAATGCGTGAGCGGATTGAAGGTTGCTGACGCATCTTCGCTCGCGGATCTAGCGGGCATGTAGGTTACATCGGAGCGGAAAGCCTGGGCAACGGCATCGCGATGGCGGCAGAAAAACATTCCGCATCCCATGGGAACCGATAGCCATTTGTGCGCGTCGCAGGTGACGGAGTCCGCGGCTTCAATGCCTGCGAGATGAGGCCGGAGATTCAGAGAGACAACTGCGCACCCGCCGTAGGCGGCGTCGACGTGAAACCAGAGGCGCTGCGCACTGCAGAAGCGTGCGATCTCCGGCAGCGGATCGATGATGCCCGCGACCGTGGTACCCGCGGTGCCAATGACCATGAAGGGCAACAAGCCGTTACCGCGGTCTTCAGCCACGCGGTGTCCGAGCGCGTCGACATTCATTTTCAAATTGGAGTCGGTGGCAACTATGCGCAGATTTGAGCGGCCCAGGCCGGCCATGTGGGCAATTTTATTGAAGCCGTGATGAGCCTCTTCTGTGAGGTAAATGATGGGATCGCTGCTGAGATGTCGAAGGCCGTGCTCGCCGTATTCCGGGAAGGCCCACGTAAGGGCGACCACAACCGCGGAAAGATTTGCCTCTGAACCGCCGCTGGTGAAGGTAGCGATGGAATCCGCAGGGAGGCCGAATTTATTGGCTAACCAGGCAAGCGTGTGACGTTCCATTTCATTCGCTGCAGGCGAAGTGCGCCAGTTAGCAAGCTGCGAGTTGTACATCGCCACGAGCATGTCCGCTACTACTGAGGCCAGCGTCACGCTTGGGTTGTAGAGGCCGAAGTAGCGCGGGTGTGTCACCTGCACCTGCCATTTGCGCAACATCTGCTCTACATCCGCGACGATTTCATCGAGCGGCATGGGCTGCTGGAAGTCGAAGCGCGAACCGAGAAAGGCACGAATTTCCGCCGCCGTCACATTCGGAACGATTGGGCCGTCGGCGATGACCGACTCCAGCGTTGCGAAGTCTTCCCGGATTTGATCGGTACGCATTTTCTTCATATCCTTGGAAATCAGAAAACAACCGTTGCGAATCGCGATTCAATGTTAACGTTACAGTCGAAATTCTCCTTCTTGAATTCGCTTGTACAAATCTTTGTCGAGAGGCACAAACTCATCCGAGTTGTCGAAGTAGAGCGCATCGCCAGAGCTGTCCGGATTAAAGCTCTGGCGGATAAACTCGGTCTTCGAGTACTTGAATGTGCCCGTCAGGTCCGCTGCGCTCGATATGCGCAGAAACACGGGCCTTGCATAAGGCGGAAGGCAGCTTTCCAGATGCTTGCGCATCCCGGCCAAATCCATTTCTCGATCAGAGACGAGCGTTGCCATGCCCACGCGGCCATCAACGCCAGGTACGGCGACTCCGTAAACGTTGGCGTGCTTGACTCCAGGAAATTCGCGGATGACTTCGGCGACTTCAGAAGCGGCTACGTTTTCACCCTTGCGGCGGAAAGTATCGCCGATGCGGTCGACAAAGTAGTAGTAACCCTTCTCGTCTTTGCGCATCAGGTCGCCGGTGCGAAACCAGGCGTCGCCGACTTCAAGAACATCGCGCAGGATCTTCTTTTCCGAGGCTTCGCTGGAAGAGTAGCCCTCAAATTGGCTGCCCTGGCTTGCCGGACTGTCCACTATTTTGCCGAGCGCTTCGCCCGCTTGGTTTGATGAACACGGAATGCAGAGGCCCTGCTCATTGCGGGACGGCTCGCCGGTCTCGGCGTCGACCAGGATCAGCAGCGGCGAGAACCGATGCGTGAGGTAGGCGGGAATGTGACCGATAGCTCCGGGCTTTCCGCGGATGTTAAACAGCGATACGTTGCCTTCCGTAGCGGCGTAGAATTCCAGGATTTCCGGAATGCGGAAGCGGTCTTTGAAACCGTCCCAAATCTCTGCCGCCAATCCATTGCCGCAGGCAAGGCGAATCCGATGTTGGGCTTCGCTCGACGACACCTCTGTGTGGAGCAGGTACCGGCACAGTTCGCCAATGTACTGGAATAGTGTGCAATCGTACCGGACAACTTCGCTCCAGAACTGACTTGCGGAAAACCTCTCGCGGACCACCACCGAGCTGCCGGCGACAAGCATTGCGCCGATTGCCTGCACGCCGCCAACACTGTGGTACATGGGCAGGCAGTTGTACATGCGGTCACTGGGCTGCACATCCATCATGCCGGCGAACCAATGGCTCCACTGCATGGCGCGAGCATGGCTGACTTTGGCGGCCTTGGGAAGGCCGGTAGTTCCCGACGTGTAGATGTAGAGCGCGAGATCGTCAATGGCAGTATCGCGGCGTTCGATGCTGCTTAGTGACTCGCTGGAGTAGCTCTCGACGTCGAGATCGATACGCGGAAAGGTCGGATACGCCTGGCCATGAATCCAGATGCGCGGAGACAATTCAAGCTGCGGGAGAACTACGTTCAACGAGTTAACGAATTCGGCAGACGCGATGATGCGCTTCGGCGAAACGATGCGGATGCTGTGGGCGAGCGAGGAGCCAACCAGGTTGGTGTTGAGCAAAGAAACAACCACGCCAACGCTGGTGATGCCGAGCCAAACGGCAAAGTACTCGGGCCGATTGGTCATCAACAGGCAAACCACGTCTCCCTTGGCCAGGCCCTGCTCGAGTGCCCATCGCGCATATCGATTGGCGCGGCATGCAACTTCGCCGTAGGTGAGGGTTTCCCGGTCAGACAGTAATGCGGGAGCGTCGCCCATGCGGGCTGCGACCTCCTCGATCACCGTAGACAGAATGCGATGGCGATTGCGGGAGATGGGCGCAGTCAACTCAAGGGCATGCAGCCACGCTTGCGACGAGGAGATTCCGGACTGGGCTGCGACGCTCGTATCGATTGGGCTCATGCTGTGTTCCCCGCATCGACGGTCAGAACCGTGCCGGTAAT
>Ga0302325_10001269_pt1 | contig 65066 bp, 50 predicted proteins | sample Palsa_T0_2_FD_201948 | JGI IMG/M metagenome (GOLD analysis project Ga0302325, IMG submission 201948) | Peat permafrost microbial communities from Stordalen Mire near Abisko, Sweden - Palsa_T0_2 | ecosystem: Environmental > Terrestrial > Soil > Palsa > Peat permafrost | place: Sweden: Abisko...
GCCAGGACTCGCCGAAGGACAGGATCGCCAGCCAGGAGACGTTCCTCGACTTGTCCCTGACCTCGAACTCCTCCTTGCCGAAGGTGTGGCAGATCGAGTTGATCGACCAGGTGATGTGGTGCAGGAACGCGACCCGGACCAGGCTGGCCCAGAAGAACGCGATCACCGCGCCCTGCCAGGACATCGACCACAGGCCGCCGATCAGGGCCGGCGCCAGCAGCGAAGCGGTGACCATCCACGGGAACCACCGCGAGATCCTGGCGACGTCTGAGTCCGCGAGCAGGTCCGGGCAGAACTTCTCCGGCGACGTGACATCGCCGTCGAACAGCCAGCCGACGTGGGCGAAGACGAGGCCCTTGGCCAGTGCCTTCCAGTCGTTCCCGAAGCGCCACGGCGAGTGCGGGTCGCCTTCCTTGTCGGCGTACTTGTGGTGCCTGCGGTGATCGGCTACCCAGGTGATCACCGGGCCCTCGATGGCAAGGGATCCGGCGATCGCCATCGCGATCTTGAAGCCGCGGACCGCCTTGAAGGAGCTGTGCGTGAAGTAGCGGTGCAGGCCCATGCTGACGCCGAGCCCGGAGATCAGGTAGAAGGCGATCGCGATCACGGCCGCATGCCAGTCAAGGAAGCCCCAGGCCCAGGCCAGCGGCACCGCCGCGACGAGGGCGAGCAGCGGGACGGCGACGAAGACGGCCACCAGGACGCGCTCGAAGGTGCTGCTCGGCTCCGGGTTGATGTCCGGGCGCGGCCGGGGCGGGCTAGCGACCGGCGGCGTGAGCAGGGTGTCCTGTGACGCGGCCGCGGCGCTGGTCGCGGTGTCGGTGGTAGCGGTCATCGGCGTTCCTCGCTCGGCTGGAGTTCGGCGGTCAGATGGGGAGGCGCCTTCGCAACACCGGGGACAAGGGCCGATGCAAATACGCTTACGTAACCGTAGGCTACGATACCGTAGGTTGCGCAAGGGTCTGAACGCAATCTTTGCCGGCTTGTCGTGAGGATCACGCCTGCCCGACACCCCAGGCGGGCCGTCGCCCCCCAGGCGGGCACGAAACCGGCACGGGCGAAACCGGCACGGCCTGGCGTCCCGGAGTTACAAGACGGACAGTTCCGGCGCCTGGATTCGAACCAGGACAAACAGGATTCAAAGTCCTGTGGGCTGCCAATTACCCTACGCCGGACCGCTGCCCTAGCCGCAGCTGCCGGGCCAGGGCCTGCGCCCCCACGATACCGACTTGAAGGCGGTCCTTCCCTGAGCGGTGGCAGGCGTCTGTTATGGGGGCGTCAGGCTGGCGCTGGAGCGCGACGTCAGGGTGGCGGCTGCTGGCCGTGGCTACCGCTGGCCATGGCAGCAGCCGCCCGCCCTTCGATCTGCCCGTACAGCTCAGCGCTGCGGCGGACGTCAATGCGGAGGCACCCGTGGTAGCCGTCACCCGTATTCCTGCGCGTGGTCGCTGGATTGTGTTTCTTGAGCGTTGCTTTCCTGAACTGAGAAGGTCCTGCGCTTACTGCGGCCATCCAGAAGCGCTCCGCCGCTGCGACATCGGCGTTCTGATGAATGTAGACGCGAAAGGTGAGCCTTCCGCGTTCGATTCCCGCGGCGTCAAGGAACCTGAGGAAGAAGTTGATCAGCGCGGGATCGCTGTTGATGAAGGCGACGCGGTCGCCGCGGCGGTGCGGCTTGTTCTTGGAGCCCTCGCACCAGTAAGCGATTGCTCCGGCGATAAGGATCTCCCGCCTGCTGAGTACGCCCGCTTGTGCGATCGCGGCCAGTCTGATTGCGCGGCGTTCCGCAGCCCGGGCCGGTCGCTCAGCCTCCCAGTGCCGGCGAACAGCGTCGGCGTGACGTTTGCGGCATTCCTCGTAGCTCAGCCGGGGCGGGCGGGGGAGATCCCTGACCCAGAGCGAGACCGAGTTCTTGGAGACGCCGAGCTCTGCGGCGATGCGCTTGTAGTCAAGGCCATCCCGCCGCAGCTTCCTGGCCGCATCCCGCAGGTCGTCCTTGGCGTTCGGGCGCCGGGTCCATGGCGGGGGAGGCTCGCCCCGCAGCGCCTCGTTGAGCGTCGCGTTGCTCCCGATGGCGAGCAGCTGCTGGATTTCCCGCCGTGACCTGCCCGCTCGGCGCAGCTCGATGGCGCGCTTCCGTAAGAGCGCGAAACCCTCGTTCTGAGTCATATTAGAATAATAATTCGATGCTCTGACAGAAGCCCCGGTGGCCAGGCGCAATCGGCACCGCGTGACCCGCCGTCGGCACCGCGTGACCCAGCCGCGCATCGGCGGCCCTACCTGTGTGCCCGCGGCGGGAGATCGGGAGATGACGCTGGCGGGCTGGAGTCGCCGGAACGGCCGCGTTAATGCTGGTGGCCTTCAGGCGCGCTGCCCAGGCCGGCGAACCTGGCGGTATCCTGCGGGAGTCCGGAACGTGAATAGGCGGCGGACTCTCCCGCCCAGAGCCTGCACCCATACCGAGGAGCCGAGTGAGCGCCAGCGGTCCGGCCGCGGTCATCATCCTTGCGGCGGGTGAGGGCACGCGGATGAAGACCCGCACCCCGAAGGTGCTGCACGCGGTCTGCGGCCGCACGATGCTGGGGCACGTCCTGGCCACGGCGCGCGAGCTCGAGCCCGCGCGCCTGATCGTGGTGGTCGGCCATGCCCGCGGCCAGGTCGCTGCCCAGCTCGCGGAGCACGCGCCCGACGCGGCGATCGTCGTGCAGGAGCGCCAGGGCGGTACCGGGCACGCGGTCCGCACGGTGATCGAGTCGCTGGGCCTGATCCACGGCACCATCGTGGTCACCTACGCGGACGCCCCGCTGCTCCGGTCCCAGACGCTTGCCGAGCTCGTCGGAGTGCATCAGTCCGGCGGCGCGGCGGTCACCGTGCTGACCGCCCGGGTGGCCGATCCGGCTGGCTACGGCAGGATCGTCCGGGACTCCGCGGGAGCCTTCGTCCGGATCGTGGAGGACGCGGACGCCACCGCCGGGCAGCGAGCCATCAACGAGATCAATTCCGGGGTATACGCCTTCGACGGCGACCTGCTCGCGGACGTCGTCAAACGGGTGCCGACCGACAATGTCAAGGGCGAGGAGTACCTCACCGACGCCGTAGGGCTGCTGCGCGGCGACGGTTACCCGGTGGATTCCGTGTTGTGCGCGGACCCTGATGAGGTTCTCGGCGTCAACGACCAGGCTCAGCTGGCGTGGGCCCGGCGGGTCCTGAACGAACGGGTGCTCAGCCGGTGGATGCGGGCCGGGGTCACCATCCACGATCCCCGGTCCACCTGGATCGACGTCGGAGTGCGGCTTGAGCCGGACACCGAGCTAAGGCCGGGTACCCAGCTGGAGGGCGGCACCGTCGTCGCCGCCGGGGCACGGATCGGCCCGGGAAGCCTGCTCCGTGACACCGCGGTCGGCGCAGGCGCCACGGTGATCCAGTCGGTCTGCGAGGCCGCCGTCATCGGCCCGGGCGCCAGCATCGGGCCTTTCGCGCACCTGCTGCCAGGCACCACGGTGGCGGCGGGAGCGCGGGTGGCTGGCCATGGCGAAGCGGCGGCTGGCGGCGGGCCCGGGATCCGGGCAGGCTCGCCTCGACATGAGGGAGCGCAGGACGAGTGACCGGCATCACGGCGTCTGGCGAGAAGAAGCTGCTGCTGTTCTCCGGCCGGGCATTTCCCGGCCTGACCAACGAGATAGCCGGCTGCCTCGGCATCGAGCCGACCCCTACCAGGCTTTACGACTTCGCCAATGGCGAGATCTTCGTGCGCTTCCTCGAATCGGTGCGCGGCTGCGACGCGTTCGTGCTGCAGAGCCACACCGCTCCGATCAACCAGTGGATCATGGAGCACCTGATCATGGTGGACGCGCTCAAGCGGGCCTCGGCCAAGCGCATTACCGTGGTGGCCCCGTTCTTCGGCTACGCCCGCCAGGACAAGAAGAGCCGCGGCAGGGAGCCGATATCCGCCCGGCTGATGACCGACCTGTTCGCCACCGCGGGCGCGGACCGGCTGATGGCCGTTGACCTGCACACGGCCCAGATCCAGGGGTTCTTCGACGGGCCGGTCGATCATCTTTTCGCGCTGCCGATCCTGGCGTCCTACATCGAGGGGCGGCTGGACCTCTCCGAGGTAACGGTGGTGGCGCCGGACGCCGGCCGGGTCCGGGTCTGCGAGCGGTGGACCGACCGGCTCAGGTGCCCGCTGGCGATCATCCACAAGCGCCGCGACACCGACGTGGCCAACAAGATCAAGGTCCTCGAGGTTGTCGGCGACGTGGTCGGCCGGACCTGCATCCTGGTGGACGACATGATCGACACCGGGGCGACGATCGTGAACGCGGCCGACGCGCTGTTCGACCAGGGGGCCGCCCAGGTGATCGTGACAGCCACGCACGGGGTACTCTCCGGCTCAGCGGTGGACGGCCTGAAGAATTCCAGGATCGCCGAGGTGATCGTCACCAATACGCTGCCGATCCCGGAGGAGAAGCGCTTCGACAAGCTCACCGTGCTCTCCATCGCGCCGCTGATCGCCCGCGCGATCAACGAGGTTTTCAGCGACGGCTCGGTGACCAGCCTGTTCGACGGGCAGAGCTGAGCATGCCCGGCCGGGCCGTGGGCGGACGCAAGGTGGCCGCGTTCGGCTAGCGAGGTGGCCGCGTTCGGCTAGACTGCGCAGGAATTTTCCTTACGCTGAGGAGTCCCGCCGTGCCTGAGGTACGTATCGCCGCCGAGCCGCGCAACGAGTTCGGCAAGGGCGCCGCCCGCCGTGTCCGGCGAGACGGCCGGGTGCCCGCCGTGCTGTATGGCCATGGGACGGACCCGCGGCACGTCAGCCTGCCAGGCCACGACGTGCTGCTGGCGCTGCGCACGGCCAACGTGCTGATCCGGCTTGAGGGGCTGCCAGGCGGCAGCGAGCTCGCGCTGCCCAAGGCAGTCCAGCGCGATCCGATCAGGGGATCCGTCGAGCACGTTGACCTGATCCTGGTCAGGCGCGGCGAGAAGGTGACGGTCGACGTACCCGTGCACGTGACCGGCGAGGTGCACCCGGACGGGATGCTCGACCAGCAGCTGGTCCAGATAGCGGTCGAGGCGGAGGCCACAAACATCCCGACGGGCATCGACATCGACGTCGAGGGCATGGAGATCGGCGCGTCGGTGCACGCCGGTGACCTGACCTTGCCGGCCGGCTCCACGCTGGCGGTCGACGCCGAGCTGCTCGTGCTGCATGTCATCGCGGCCCCGACAGCCGAGCAGATGGAGGCCGGCCTCGGCATCGAGGCCGAGGAGGTTCCCGCGGCCGTCGATGGCGAGCCCGCTCCGGTGCCGGACCGCGCGCCAGAGGCCGGCGCCGAGGGCGCTGCCTGACCTGCCTGACCCGGCGCCACCGGGCGGCGTGCCCGGGTGAGCCCAGCCTGAGGTGAGCGTGGCATGGCGGAGGAGCGCTGGCTGATCGCCGGGCTTGGCAATCCCGGTGCCGGCTACGCGGGCAACCGGCACAACGCCGGGTACATGGTGGCTGACCTGCTGGCCGCCCGGATGGGCGCGCGCTTCAAGCGGGACTCCTCAGGCGCGGCGGTCGCGACTGGCAGGCTGGCCGGGACCCCGGTCACGCTCGGCAAGCCGATGCGCTACATGAACCTGTCCGGCGGCCCCGTCGCCGCCGTCGCCAGCTTCTACAAGATCCCGGCGGACCGGATCATCGTCGCGCACGACGAGCTTGACGTTCCCTTCGGCGCGATCAGGCTCAAGCTAGGCGGCGGAGATAACGGGCATAACGGACTTCGATCGGTGACTGCCGCACTGGGCACGCGAGATTACTACCGCGCTCGGCTGGGAGTCGGGCGCCCGCCCGGCCGGATGGATCCGGCTGACTTCGTGCTGCGTGACTTCTCCGCCGCCGAGCGCAGGCAGCTGCCCGAGTTGATCGACCGGTGCGCCGACGCCGTCGAGGCGATTCTGACCCTCGGCCTGGCGGCCGCGCAGAACGAATTTCATCCAAGTATCTCGCCCTGAATTATCGGCTATTTTCCAGGCGGGTCCTGTGATTTAGCTTCATAAAGAGGACCGTGGGGCCCTAATGAACTGGTCTGACTACTCTAAGTATCCTTTATGCTGCTCAGATCACTGGGAAAGCTGTCAACCCTCCCTTTTGGCTAGGCGTCTTCCCTATGTACGGCCCGTTGAGCGCAGGGCTCACGCCCCGCATTAGACGACGGCGCCGACGGGAAGGGGATGGGTGCGAGCGTGGCAGGGCAGACAGCCGTAACGGGCCGGCGGGCTGATCGGGTGGTCGCGCGGCTGGCCGCGCAGAACCCGGCCGTGTGGACGGGAGCGTATCTGCGCCGGGCAATCGCCGCGGACGCGCTCTGCGCGCTCGCTGGCGGCATCCTTGCCTTCGAGCTGCGCTTCGACGGCGGGGGCCATCGGCCGAGCCTGTACCTGGCAATCAGCCTCAGCCTGCCGCTGATCTGGCTGTGCGTCGTCGCGCTCGCGGGCGGATATGATTCCCGCTTCATCGGCGTCGGCACGGACGAGTTCCGCAGGGTCCTGCACGCCGGAGTGTCACTGACCGCGGTCGTCGCGATCCTGGCGTATGCGACAAAGACCGATGTCGCGCGCGGTTACGTCGTCATCGCGCTGCCCTGCCTGACCATCTTCGACCTGGGCGCCAGGTTCGCGCTGCGCAAGAGGCTGCACCGGAGGCGGCATCTCGGCAGCTGCATGCGCCGGGTGGTCGCGGTTGGCCATACGAAAGTGGTCGCCCAGCTCGTCACCGAGCTGCGCAGGGAGACCTATCACGGCCTGTCCGTCGTGGCGGCCTGCGTCGCCGGGCCCGAGGGAGACGACGAGGTCGACGGGATTCCGCTCGTCGGCGGCCTGCGCAATGTCGCCGCTGTGGTCAAGCGGTTCAACGCCGACACGGTCGCCGTGCTCGCCTGCCCCGAGATGAGCGGCGTGCGGCTGCGGGAGCTCGCCTGGGAACTGGAGAAGACAGGTACCGATCTGTGCGTCGCCCCGGCACTGCTGGACGTCGCCGGGCCGCGCACGACGATCCGGCCGGTAGCCGGGCTGCCGCTGTTGCATGTCGATCACCCGGAGTTCAGCGGCACCAAGCAGATAATCAAGGACGGGTTCGACAAGGTGCTCGGCCTCTCGGCGCTGGCCCTGCTGGCGCCGGCGTTCCTGGTCGTGGCCCTGGCCATCAGGTTCTCCGATGGCGGCCCGGCATTTTTCCGTCAGACCAGGGTCGGCAGGGACGGCCGTGCGTTCACCGTCTACAAGTTCCGTACGATGGTGCTGGGTGCGGAGGAGCGTAAGGCCGAGCTTGAGGTCATCAACGAGAAAGACGGCCTGCTCTTCAAGATCCGCAATGATCCGCGGATAACCACCGTCGGCGGTCGGCTGCGCCGCTGGTCGCTGGATGAGCTGCCGCAGCTCATCAACGTCGTACGGGGGGACATGTCGCTGGTCGGCCCGCGGCCGGCGCTGCCTGACGAGGCCGCCAGGTACGGGGACTACGTGCGGCGGCGGCTGGTCGTCAAGCCCGGCCTGACCGGACTGTGGCAGGTCAACGGCCGGTCCGACCTGTCCTGGGAGGAATCAGTACGGCTCGATCTGCGCTATGTAGAGAACTGGTCGCTGGTCCTTGACCTGCAGATCCTGTGGAAGACGTGCTCGGCGGTATTGCGCGGGTCCGGAGCGTACTGAGCCCGTCGTAGCACTACGACGCCTGGATGGAGCCTTGCCTCATGATGTCCGACGACGACTGCCTTGCTCGTGATCTGGCTGTCGAGGCGGGACGCCGTCTGCTCGCGCTGCGCGCGGGCGGCGGTGACCGGGGCGACCTGCGGAGTGCCGGCGACCGCCTTTCGCATGAATTCCTGGCCGCCGAGCTAGCCCGGCTGCGCCCGTCCGACGCCGTGCTCTCGGAGGAGGGCATTGATGATCCGGCCCGGCTGTCCGCGACCAGGGTCTGGATCGTGGACCCGCTGGACGGAACGCGGGAATTCGGCGAGGCCGGGCGAACGGACTGGGCCGTCCATGTGGCTCTCTGGGAACTGGGCGAGCTGACCGCGGGCGCGGTCGCGCTGCCCGCCCAGGGACGCGTGCTCAGCACTGCACAGCCGCCTGAGGCGATCATTCCCGGCCCGGTGGCCGCGGCCGTCCAGGCGGACCCGCTGGCTCTGCCTGGCCAGCTCAGGTTCGTGGTCAGCCGGACCCGCCCGCCCGCCTTTGTCGAGCTGCTGGCCAGCCAGGTCGGCGCGACCCTGCTGCCGCTCGGCTCGGCCGGAGCCAAGGCCGCGGCGGTGATCAGCGGTGACGCCGACGCCTATATCCACAGCGGCGGGCAGTACGAGTGGGATTCCGCCGCCCCGGTCGCCGTGGCGCTGGCGGCAGGGCTGCACGCCTCGCGGATTGACGGCTCGAAGCTGGCCTATAACCAGCCGCATCCCTTGCTGCCGGATATCCTCATCTGTCTGGCCCCGCTCGCAGGCCCGCTGCTCGCGGCGATCGGCTCCGCGACGGGCGCCAGCGAGTGACACCCGTGGCCAGCTCAATTAAGCCAGTCCGTTCCCAGTGACCCGGAGTCTTTCCTGATGGCAGCGACGCGTTCTGATTACCTGCTCTCGCAGCTTGACGTCCTTGAGGCCGAGTCGATCCACGTGATGCGCGAGGTCGCCGCCGAGTTCGAGCGGCCAGTACTGCTCTTCTCGGGGGGCAAGGACTCCATCGTCATGCTGGCCCTGGCGGAGCGGGCCTTCCGGCCAGCGCGCATTCCGTTTCCGGTCATGCATGTCGATACCGGGCACAATTTTCCTGAGGTGCTGGGATTCCGGGACCGCCGGGTGGACGAGCTCGGGGTCCGGCTCGTCGTCGCGTCGGTGCAGGAGTCCATTGACGCCGGGAAGGTCGTCGAGGAGTCCGGCCGGTGGGCGAGCCGCAACCGGCTGCAGACCACGAGCCTGCTGGACGGGATCGCCGAGCACCGGTTCGACGCGGTCTTCGGCGGCGCCCGGCGGGATGAGGAGAAGGCCAGGGCCAAGGAGCGCATCTTCTCCTTCCGTGACGAATTCGGCCAGTGGGATCCGAAGAATCAGCGGCCCGAGCTCTGGAATTTGTACAACACCCGGATACACAGGGGTGAGCACATCCGGGTGTTCCCGCTGTCGAACTGGACCGAGCTCGACGTGTGGTATTACATAGCCAGGGAAAGCCTGGAGATTCCCGCTATCTATTACGCGCACCGGCGAGCCGTCTTCGAGCGAGACGGAATCCTGCTGGCGGACCACCCGCTCGTCGGCAGGGCAGACGACGAGCTCACGTTCGAGGCGAGCGTCCGCTACCGTACCGTCGGCGATATCACCTGCACCGGCGCCGTGGCATCCACCGCGGTCACCATCGACGAGGTGATAGCCGAGATCGCGACGACCCGTATCACCGAGCGCGGCCAGACCCGCGCGGACGACCGGGCCAGCGAGGCGTCGATGGAGGACAGGAAGCGGGAGGGGTACTTCTGATGACGACCGCGCGGAGCGTTGCCGGCCTGGCCTCGGCCGAGGCGGACAGGCACATGGACATACTCCGGCTGGCGACAGCGGGCTCAGTGGACGACGGCAAGAGCACGCTGATCGGGCGGCTGCTCTACGATTCCAAGTCCATATTCGAGGATCAGCTCGCTGCCGTGGAGCGCACGAGCCGTGAGCGTGGCGAGGAGTACACGAACCTGGCCCTGCTGACCGACGGCCTGCGGGCCGAGCGGGAGCAGGGCATCACCATCGACGTGGCCTATCGGTACTTCGCCACGCCGCGGCGGAAGTTCATCATCGCGGATACGCCCGGCCACATCCAGTACACGCGCAACATGGTCACCGGCGCGTCGACCGCGGACCTCGCGGTCGTGCTCGTCGATGCCCGTAATGGGCTGACCGAGCAGAGCAGGCGGCACGCTTTCCTGGCGACCCTGCTCCGGGTACCGCACCTGGTACTCGCGGTCAACAAGATGGATCTCGTCGGCTATGACGCCGCGGTGTTCGAGGAGATCGCCGAGGAATTCACTGCGTTCGCGGCGAAGCTGGAGATCGGCGACCTCACGTTCATCCCGATCTCGGCGCTGCACGGCGACAACGTCGTCCAGCGCTCGGCGAGCATGCCCTGGTACGACGGGCCTTCGCTGCTGCATCACCTGGAGCACGTGCACATCGCGTCCGACCGGAACCTGATCGACGTGCGGTTCCCCGTGCAGTACGTGATCAGGCCGCATCAGGCTACGGATCCGCAGCTGCATGACTACCGCGGTTACGCGGGCCAGGTCGCCGGAGGCGTGCTCAAGCCCGGCGATGAGGTAATGCACCTGCCGTCCGGGCTGACGACCACCATAGACCGCATCGACGGCGCGGCAGGGCCGGTGGCGGAGGCGTACCCGCCGATGTCGGTAACCCTGCTGCTCGCCGACGACCTGGATGTTTCCCGCGGCGATATGTTCTGCCGTCCGCACAACCAGCCCCCGGCCGCGCAGGATGTGCAGGCGATGGTGTGCTGGATGACCGATTCCAGGCCGCTCGCCGTTGGCAGCAGGCTGATCGTCAAGCACACCACCCGGACGGTGAAGGCCATCGTCCGTGACCTGCAGTACCGGCTGGACGTCAACACCCTGCATCGCGATGAGCACGCCAGCCAGCTCGGCCTGAACGAGATCGGCCGGGTGTCGCTGCGGACTACCCAGCCGCTGTTCTGTGACCCCTACGCGCGCAACAGGACGACCGGCGGGCTGATCCTGATCGATGAGGCGACTAATGCGACGGTCGGCGCCGCCATGATTACCGAGGCCGGCTGACCTCGCCGGGCTGAGCCCTCATGCCGGTGCGCCGGCCTAACCGCTTCGTGGCGGTTAGGCCGGCGTGGCTTGCGTGGTTGCCGGCGGGCGGGTTAGCGGTCGCTGATGCCGTTGGCGTGGTCGGACTGGGCGACGATGTTGTTCCATGCGCTGATGGAGGCGGGGTCGGTGAGGGTCATGGATGGCTGGGGTCCGGGGGCGTTGAACAGGGTGCCGAAGAGGGCTCCGCTGGTCATCAGGTAGTTGCCGACGGAGGTGAGCCAGGAGGCGCGGCCGGTGACCAGGGAGGTGCCGAACTCGGCGAACCCGAATGGCAGCCCGGCGGATTTGGATGCGGCGACGGCGGGGCCCATGAACTGGGCGGGCGGGGTGAGTTCCTTGGTGCCGCCGCCGGCGGAGCCTGCCGGGTAGGCGTCCCAGCCGAGGGTGGAGATGATGTGGCCGGCGGGCAGGTAGTTGAGCCAGTTGCGGCCTGATCCGGCTTTGAGGTCATAAGACATCAGGATCAGGGTGGAGTGCAGGTCGGGGTTGCGGGCCTGGGCGGCGAGGGTCGCGATGACGGCCCATGCCTGGCGGTAGGCCGCGGCGGTGAACTGGCCGGCCGCGATGTTGTCCTCGGGCTCGTGGAAGTAGGAGTAGTAGATGGCGTGGCCGGTGGGGGCGGTGTCGAAGAACTGGGTCAGGGCGGCGTTGTCGGAGCCGGAGATGATCGCGGCGGGGTCGGCGTTGAAGCTGACGATGACCGCGGAGTTGTTGGCGCCGGCCAGGCCGGTGCTCCAGGCGTTGGCGCCGGGCAGCGCGGGGTAGAAGACCCGGACGATGGGCAGCGTGCCGAACTGGGAGGTTTCCTGGGCCAGGCTGGTGCTGGACGCGGAGCTTCCGATCAGCGGGCCCGACCAGAAGCTGTCGGCCGATGCGCTGCTGGCGGTGCCGGGCTTGCCGGCGGTGGCCGGCGGGCGGTGGGTGGCGGCGGCTGGCGGGTGGGTGGTGCCGAGGGCGAGTCCTCCGGCGAGCAGGACGGCGGCGGCGGCGGCGGCGATTCTGGTGAAGTCATTCAGCATGTTAATTCCCCCTGGAAACACTCTTTGTGTTCCTAGTGCCACTCTCCGTGTTCGCAGAGCGAGGCCCCAGAGGCCGAATCCCTGTCCTTCCCGGGCCGTATTCCCCCTCTGATCGACCCGGACAGTAAGACCCGGGCCGGACGGCGAAACGACCACGAAAAGACCGGGGAATCACAGGAAGACGAGAGCGTCAGGGAAATGAGTGCGCCCGGCCCTGGCTGTCAGCTCAGGCGGGCATGACGACAAGACGGGCACGGAACCCCTGGTGATCACGGATCGTGCTCAGAGCCGTGATCACCAGGTCCCGTGCCCGCTGGCTGTCCGGAGTCCTGCTGGCCGCTTTATGTGCTACATCGCCGGGAGGTACCACGTCTGCGTCGAGGCGGTAGCGCAGGTGGCGATGCTGAGCGGGGTGTCGTTCGCGCTTGACGTGATATTCAGGCATAGTCCGGAGGCCTGGTTGACCAGGGTGTTCCCGGTTCCTGGTGTCCACACCTGGGTGGTGGCGGTGCCGCTGCAGGTATTCAGCACGACCTGCGTGCCGCTGACGATCGCCTCACCCGCGGTGTCCAGGCACAGGCCCTGGATCTCGATGTTGCCGTTGGACTCGACGGAAGAGGTCTGGCTGGTGCCGCCGACGCAGGTCGACATCTCGGTAGGGGTGCCGCTCTTCTTGCTGTTGCCGACGTCGACGATGCAGACCGGCTGACCGGAGGACGGCATGCTGGCGGAGTATATCGGCCCGGCTGGGGTGAGTGATGCCGGCGCGGGGGCGGCGGGCAGTGGCCAGACCTGGTTGGAGGTGGTGCCGCAGGCGGTGATGGTCAGGATGGTGCCGCTGGTGGTGCTGGAGCCCGGATCGGTGAGGCACAGGCCGGCAGCGCTGTTGACCAGGGTGTTGCCTGTTCCCTGAGTCCAGACCTGGGTGGTGGCGGCGCTGCAGGTATTCAGGTCGACGTCGGTGCCAGTGGTGACCGCCTCGCCGGCGGTGTCCAGGCACAGGCCGTTAAGCTCGATGTTGCCGTCCGATTCGACGGTCCAGTTCTGCTCCGGGGCGTTGTCGCAGGTCGCGAAGTCGACCGTGGCCCCGGGGATGATGCTGTCCCCGGCATCGTCCACGCACATCGGGTCGATGCCGGGCTTCAGGCCCTTCTTCCCGCCCTCGTCGTAGCCGCCGACGGCGCCCTGGCTGAAGATGCCCGACGGGATCGACCCGAACGTGGGCGACGCCGCCGGCACGGTGGTGAGCGGGAACAGGGCGTTGAAGCTGTGGTAGGCCCCGGCGTTGGTGTCAACGTTGTTGCCCATCAGCAGCCCGCCGTTCGAGCCGGTGTACTCCCCGGCCGGGAACGTGGTCAGCGACATGATGCCATTGCCGCGCTCGGTCTCCGGCTGGAACCACGGGATCGCCAGCCCGGTGTTCGCGTCGATCGCGGACAGGCCCATCACCAGCACCGTGTTCGGCTCGCACACGTTGTTGTTGCCGCACTCGTTGTTCACCCACCGGTCGTGCCCGCCCAGGTATATCACCGGCCCGGCGATCTGGACGGAGTAGAACGAGTCACCGCCGGAGTAGTTGATCCAGGTCGGGGCGATGTCCGTGCCGGTTGCCGCGGTGGGGAACCTGGCCACCGCGTCGCAGATGCTGGCCGAGTTCACCGGCGAGGACTTGTACCCGGTGGCGGCGACCACGATGTAGGAGCCGTCCGGGGAGAAATCGATGCCGCGGACGTCGTCATGCTCACTTGAGCAGTTGTTCGCCAGGATCGGCGCCGCCCAGTCCGCCAGCGTCGCGGTGGTGCCGAGGCCCGCGCCGGTGTCGATCAGCGCGGCCCGCGGCCGCGGCTGCCCGTCGACGTCCAGGAACGTCCCGGCGATCGCGAGCTGCGTCCCGTCCGCTGATACCGCCATCGCCGCGACCTTCAGCGACAGCCCGGACACCGCCGGGACGCTGATCGGCATGCTGAACGTGCTGTCGAACGCGCCGGTCGTCGCGTTCAGCCGCGCGACCCCGTCCTCCTTTATCTTGTCCGCCGTGGTGAACTGGCCGCCGATATACAGCGAGTTCCCGTTCAGCGCCATCGCCCGCACGTAATTGTTGACCGTCCCGGTGAACGCGGTGACCACCGTGCCGTCCGTCGCGATGCCCGGCGTCACGTTCAGCTGCACCACCCCCTGCTGGCTGACCCCGTTCACCGTGGTGAACGCCCCGCCGACGTAGACCGTGTTGCCCGGGCCCGCGACCACGCTGTAGGCCGGGCCCTGGTTCAGCTGCGGCGCGAAGTTCGGGTCGATGACCCCGGTGCCCAGCTGGTAGGCGAAGATGTCATCGCGGGTCACCTCCGTGCCCGCCGCGCAGTGACCGGTCGAGGTCGGCCCGGGCTGGCACGCCTGCGTGAACGCCCCGGCCACCACCACTTCCCCATTCACGATCGCCGTGCTGTACACCGTGGCAGTACTGCAGCCCCCCGACCCGAACCACTGATCGCAGACCGACGTCGTCGTCGTGCCGGCGGCCACGTTCGGCGTCCAGGCAACCGGCGCCGTGGACACCAGCCCGGGCAGTGGCACCGCGGCACCGGCCGGCGCCACGCCGAGCAGGACGAGAGCGGCACTCGAGACCGCCGCGAGCATCGTTCCGCGGACCAGATGACGCATGAGATTCCTTCGGGCTCGGTGGGGCTAGGCTGCGAATTATCCCGCATTCATGAGACGCCTGATTCGCGTCTACGGTTCACCCGTCTACGGTTCACCCCGTCTACGGTTACCCGTCTACGGTTAACCTCCGTGGATGGGCATGCGCTCCTTCCCCGGCCCGGTTAGGATGCCACATCGGCCGTCAATGCGTGCGCGATGTGGAGAAATATACCGCTAAGTCGTGACTCAGCTGCTGGCTATTCGGTGGAGGTGGGGCCGGGTAATGGAACCGCGAGAAGGGCCGTACCAGGTCGGCAGCGACGGTAGGCAGGCCCAGCGGGTGCTCGTTGTTGGTCATTACGCGTCCGAGCGCACGGGCGGCGCGGGGTCCATTCCGCTCCGGCTGTTCGGCCGGCTGCGAGCGCGAGGCGTCGAAGCGTGGCTGCTTACCCACGTCAGCTCACGCGGCGAACTCAGGGAGCTGCTGTCAGCGGCCGAGTTCGAGCGCGTCATCTTCGCTCCCAGCCTGCGCGGATTCGGCCCTATTTTCACCTGGGGCGAGCGTCTTCCCACCGGTCTGCGGACCATCGCCTGGGGGATCACGCAGCTCGAACGGCAGGTCGCGATGGTTCCAGCGATCCGCCGGCTTGTCCGCGAGCTCGCGATCGACGTGGTTCACCAGCCCATCAGCGTGTCGCCAGTCACCCCTTCGCCGCTAAGGAGGCTTGGTGCGCCCGTCGTGATGGGGCCGCTGAACGGGGGGATGGAATTGCCGCCAGCGTTCGCCGATCGTGATTCTTCCCTGTACGCGCTGACCAAGGCCGCCCGCCCCGTGGTCGCGGCGGTCATGAACCAGATCATGCGCGGGCGGCCTGAAGCGGACGTGGTGCTGGTGGCCAACGATCGGACGCGGTCGCTGCTGCCAAAGTCCGTCCGGAAGAGCGCGATTGAGATTTCTGACATAGGCGTGGTGCTGACCTCATGGCCAGCACCGGATGAGCCGTCGGCTGCAGCTGATACCGCGGCACCTGATACCGCGACCCAAGGCAGTGCGGCCCGTTTCCTGTTCGTCGGCCGCCTAGTCGGCTGGAAGGGCGTCGATATATTGCTCGACGCGTTCGCCCTGGTAAGGGAGCGGATTCCGGTTTCGCTAGAAATCGTTGGCGACGGTCCAGAGCGATCCGCGCTAGCGGAGCAGGCCGTTCGGATCGGCTGCGAGGCCGGCGTTTCCTTCCGCGGCTGGCTTGAGCCAGCGGATTGCGCGGTCCGAATGCGGACCTGCGATGTCTATGTCTCCCCCAGCCTGCAGGAATCTGGGGGAATCGCCGTGCTCGAGGCGATGGCGTGCGCCCGGCCGGTGATCGCCGCCGCGTGGGGTGGTCACCTGTCCTCGGTCGACGAGACTGTCGGCGTTCTCGTCGATGTATCGTCGCGCTCATCCATGGTGCAGGCACTGGCGGACGCGATGGTCAGGCTCGCGGGCGATCCGGGGCTTCGCTCGCGGCTCGGCGCGGCCGGCCGGCGCCGGGTGAGCGAGCGATACGACTGGGACGTCCTAGTCGACCGCACGTTGCGCATCTACGCCGAGGCGAGAACGGCCCGGGCCGGCCGAAGGCAGGCCGGCTCAGCCAGGCACGAGCTACCGGACCCGAGGAGCGCTCCGATCTTTACCTCGCCAGACAGACGTGAGTTCCTTGACATCCGCGTCGACGCACTCACGGTTAACGGCCTGTTCGGCGCTGCGGCCACCGCTGTAGCTGATCATCAGCGGGTGGTGATAGCAAATCACAATCTGCATAGCCTCTATCTCCATCGGAGATCACCGGCGATGCGGCAGTTCTTCGATCAGGCAGACTATGTACATGCCGATGGAATGTGGATCGTTCACCTCGCGCGGCTATTCAAGCAACCGCTAGGGCGAGAGCACCGCATCACCTCTCTCGATTGGCTTGGCCCGTTTCTTGAGATGGCTGATCGCTTGGCTTGGCGTGTCTTCTTCCTTGGCGGGACCACTTCAGTCGCTGAGCGATTCGAGCTATATATCCGGGCGAATTACAGCACGCTATCCACGGGACATCACGACGGCTACTTCGACGCCCGCCCGGATTCCGCCGGGAATCAAGAGGTTCTCGCCGCAATCCGGACTTTCGCGCCGCAAGTTCTCATTGTCTGCATGGGTATGCCCCGTCAAGAGCAGTGGATCCACGCCAACCGGAGCCAGCTGGCGGCGAACGTGATCTTCCCGCTTGGCGGCATCATGGACTACCTGGTTGGCGAGACCGCCACGCCGCCGCGCTGGACTGGGCCGCTGGGCGTGGAGTGGGCGTACCGGCTCCTGCATGACCCCCGGCGCCTAGCGGGCCGTTACATAGGGGAGCCGATCCGCCTCGCTCCCTGGATCGCTTTCCGGTTTTTCGCGGGATCACGCTCCCGGGGACCCCGTGCAGAGGCAGACGGCGCCAAGGCGCCAGGCACGGCGCAGCCGATGTACCCGAACGGAGTCGTGCCGATGAGCGAGCAAACCGATCCTTACGAGGATAATCCAGCATAACTGATTCCGGCGTTCCTCTGTGGTCACGGCTGGGAGGACCTGCGGCATAGAACACCACTATGTTGAATCCGATAAACACCACATCGAACTGAGCCGCGCAAGGAGGAGATCCGGCATGCATTGCCGCAACTGGCTGGCGCGCCCGGCCGGAGTGATCGCGGACTCAGCGCGGCCATGAGGATCTCGCCGGCCCGCGCGGCGGGTTGGTCGGCCGCGGTGGCCGCGGTCGCTGTTGTGGTCGCCGTGGCGATCGTGCTGGCCAGCCGTTCCGGGAGCAGGACCGGCAGCCTCCCCGGCGGCTCCGCCTCGTTTCCTGCGCCGACCACGACCGTTGACCCCAGGACCGCGCCGACGCCGCCGGCGCGGGCCGCCTACTTCGGTGCCTTCGTGCAGCCCGAGTTTTTCACGCAACAGGCCAAGATCGCCGCAGTGGACGGCCTGCAGGGTCAGATCGGCCGACGGCTGGATATCGTGCACACCTATCTTCCGTGGCGGGCGCCCTTCCCCGATGTCAGCGACCTGGCCTTCATGCGCCAGGGCAGCATTCTGCTTGTCTCCTGGTCCGGGGCCGATACCCGCGCGATCGCGTCCGGTGCCTACGACGCCTGGATCCGGGCGCGGGCCCTGGCTATCAAAGCCACCGGCAAGCCGATCTTCCTCGAGTGGTGCTGGGAGATGAACCGGCCCAATCTGAGATACCAGGTTCACTCACCGGCCGACTACATCGCGGCGTGGGATCACATCCGGTCCATCTTCGCCGCCGAGCACGTCGACAACGTCGCCTGGGTTTGGTGCCCGTCGGCTACGGCGTTCGCGACCAGCCTGGCCCAGTCGTATTACCCGGGTGACAGAGAAGTCGACTGGGTCTGCGCTGACGCGTACCCCAGGTTTGGCCAGCACCAGTCGTTCGCCGAGCTCGTGCAGCCGGTCCTCGACTGGGCTGCCCACCACTCCAAGCCTCTTATGTTCGGGGAGTTCGGCGTGCCTGAAAGCTACACACCGCAGCAGCGGGCGCAGTGGCTGCGCGACGCGGCGAAGGTCGCTCAAGGTGATCCGCAGGTCAAGGCCCTGGTCTACTACGATGCGGACCCGGCAGGGACACAGCCTCAACTCAGCTACTCATACTCGCTGCGCGGAGGCTCGCCAGCAATGCAGGCCTTCCGCGCGGCTGCGGACCAGCGCTATTTCAATCCGCGTGATCTGGCGGTGCCTGGGCATTAGCCGTGTTCCGAAAGACCCGCGGCCGCAGGGCTACCCGGGGTTCCGGCGGTGCGGACGACCCGTCCGCCAGCTGACGGCATACCCGGAAGCGCCCGCTTTCGCGGCGCAGGTCACGACCGGGCCTCGCTGAGGTGGCGTGCCTGGCGGGCGAGCGCGGGCAGTAGCCAGGAATCGATCCTGCCCATCCGGGCGCCGGCCTCGGCCTGGCCGTCGTGCAGGTAGCGAGTGGCGATCTCGATGAGGTAGAGCGTCGCGACGAGCCCAGCGGGCCCAGGGCCGACTCCCATGGGCGCGAGGATCCCCGCCGATTCGCTCATCGCAGTCTCGGCTGCGGTCCCCGCCGGGATACCGCCGGTGATCATCGCGCCCTGCATGTTGTAGTGCACCGCGTCATAGCCGACGGGCACATCTGTCTCGAATCGTTCCCAGTCCCACACGAGCGCCTGTCCGTGCGGCGACATCGTCATGTTCCACGGCGTCCAGTCGCCATGCCAGGAGCCAAACGCCAGGCTGGTGGATTCGGCTACTGGCTCAAGCATGTCGAGCGCCTGCAGCAGCGGGCGGGCGGAATCGCGCTGGGTGAGAGCCTGCAGCCGCGACCGAAGGCGCCCCCAGTACGGGCTCCTGGTCGCGGGCAGGTTGCGGACTCCTCTTACGCTGGCCAGCTCGCCCATGGCCCCGCCGAGTTCCGCGCTGTTCCGCGCTGGCCGCGAGGCGCGGAATGCCCGCTGCACCAGGATCTCGTGATCCCCCCACTGCCCGTGATGCAGAAGCCGCGGGACCTCAAGATGCGCGAGCCGGGCATCGGTGAGGAACGTCAGGGCCGCCGCTTCTGCCCGCACAAGCTCGCGCGTCAGGTTATCGACGCCGACCTTGACGAACCCGACGATCTCGCCGTCCGGCGTTAGTGCTTGCAGGACAGGCTTGCGGTTCGCCCTCGGGGGGCCGATGTGCAGGCTGACCAGCACGTCCGGACGGAGCGCTGCGCGAAGATAGTCCGTAATGTTCGCCGTGCCCGGATGCGGCCCGGGCTCGATCCTGATCCGGTGCGGCAGCGCCTCAGCCAGGCCGGCCCGCGCGGCCAGTGCCAGCGCGCGGAACTGCAGCCGGTCGCGAGTGCCGCCTGAGGCCTTGTAGTTCCGCAGTGCTCCGGCAGCGGCGCGCCGCGGGCGGGACGGGATCAGCAGGGCGGCACGGCCCTCCGTAGGCAACACCAGGAACTCGGTCGCCCCCGGCTTGGCGCCCCTCGCGCCATAGCCGTATCGCGTGATGCGCGCGGGCTGGGGCCAGAGGATCCGGAGAACCTCCCAGAGGTAGGCGCTGCGATCGCCGCCATCAGCGGTCACGGTGACTGCTGGCTCGGGCATGGGGCGCCTCAGCGAGCCCATGCCGGCGACCGGCCCAGCAGGTCGGCCAGTCGCTCGTCGTGCGGGGCATAGTGCTCCTTGAGCATCTGCATGGTCTCCGCCCTGATCGGGACGCCCGGCCGGGCGTTGTAACGATCAAAGGTAGCGGGCTGGAATGGCTGCAGGCCAAGGAAGGTTACAAGACGAGCGTACTCCCTGGCGGGTTCATCGAAGAAATCCTCGCTTTCGACGACGTGTAGCTGCTCGCGGGGGAATAGTGAATAGATTCGCTCAAGCTGCTCAGCGTACTGACCGCGGTGCCGGTAGGAGTGGTGCCGATGGCAGAAGCTCTCGTAGGAGAGGTCATCACGCATCCTGTCGACCTCGCCGACGAGCCGTTCGTCCTCTAGCTCGAGCGCCTTCTCGAAGCTCTCCCACTCGAATCCGCGCGCGCTCTCATGCTTGTAGGCTGAAAAGGCACGTTCGACAGGGTCGCGCAGCATGGCTACCAGTTTTACCGAGGGCATATCACGCGCGACCCTTTCCAGCGCGAAAGGATGGTAAATGTAGTAGCCGCTGGCTTCGAGTACAACAGGACCGCCAAAGCGGGCGGTGTTGTGCCGGGCGACTTCGGCGATCGGAAAGTGACCGCGGTACCAGCCCATCCCGCGCTGGTAGTTCAGGTCAAAATAGTTGATTCCCTTGTGGAACGTAGGCCGCACAACTTGCGGGTGCGCCATGAGAGCTCGGAACAGGGATGTCGTGCCGCAGCGCTGCGCGCCGATCATGATGAAATCTGGCTGGAGTCGCAGCGGTGCGGTCGCCGTGCCCATCCGTACGTAGGCCCGGCGCCCGGCGCGCCTTAGCGACTCAGGCGCGGCCTTGCGCACAGATGTCACGGTGCCTCCTTGCCGGGTGCCCAGTGCGCCTTGCCGGATGCGGCCTCCTGGCGCTGCAGGCACTGCGGCCACATCGCGATCACTGCCAGCCCCAGCGCTGCCGCAGCGAGAGACCGAGCTCTTCTTCGACGCCAGCTACCTCGAATTCGAGCTGATCGCGAACAAATGAGACGTCCTCTGGTGACATCGTGGGCCGGTCGGTACCCAGCGGCTTGTAGAGCGTACGCTGCACCAGATCCATCCGCTTGACGCGGCCGACGAGCGCGGCGTGATCGTGCCGCCTGACCCATTCGGCGCCCCGCTGGCTCAGTGCGGCGGCCGGCAGCCAGCGCGCCTTGCTGGCCGGCAGCCGGGCCTCTAGGAGTTTCGGATCGATGCTCTGCGGAGCGATGCCCAGGCTGTCAGTGACGCCATCGAGGAAAGCCTGAGGATCCGCCTGGAGGTCATCGAAGATGGCTATGTGCAGCGACTCGCGACCGAAGTGCTTGATGTACCTGCGCAATTGCGTGGCATAGCGTCCCTCGTCGATTATCTGCGGCAATTTCTCGACCGTCTGCCGGAAACTTGGCGCCGCCAGGCCATGCTTACGAAAGTACAGGTAGGCGGAGAACGCGCGCGATACCGGATCCCGCAGGGTGACCATAAGCCGGACATCCGGGCCGAGGCAGGCAAGTATCCGCTCCGGTGCCTCGGCGCAGGAAAGGTAGTCGGGAGAGATTTCACCAATGATCTTTTGTTCTGGCCGCGCGCTATGGAACTGGGCCTCATACCACCCCAGGCCACGATCGTAATAACGACTGAAGAAGTACAGGTCCTTTGCCTCGGTAAGATAAACCTCGGGATGGCGGACGAGGACTTCGTGCAGCCATGTAGAACCGGCCTTCCCAGGTCCCAGGTAAAGAAAATTTACCATTCTGTCAGGCATGTACTCTCCTATGCCATACCGCGGCCGAAGCGCCGCGCCACACGTCGAAAGTGCTGGGGGTCGATGCCAGTCACGATATGCACGAGCGCGATATAAGGGTGCGGCGAGGCCGGCCACCGGATGAGTCCCTTGATTGCGTAGGGCAGTGCCTGTCGTCGCTCACCAAGGGTCGAGCGGGCAAAGGCGATCTGGCCGAGCAGCCGGGCGTGCCCGCGCGGAGATGCCTTAATATCCGGATGCTTGACCAGCATGTACTCGAGTGCTACGACCGCGTTCTGCGCACTCTCCCGGTACCACGACTGGCCGTCTTTGCGGATATCGGCAAGCGGTTGCCTGACTGTGCCGATCTGGCCGACTCGCGCGGCGCGCAGCACCCAGTCGTAGTCCTCCGCGTATCCATGCGGCAATTTCTCGTCGTACCGCCCCGCCTTGGCGAACGCGTCCCGCCGCATGACCAGCGTCGAGGAATGCAGTTCCTTGACGCGGTTACGGAGCAGGAGATCGTAGCTGATCCGCTCCGCCCGGCCTGGCCAGTCGGCGAATTTGCCGCCAGGCAGCCGGAACCGCAGGCCCGTGCCGACCACCAGCAGGTCAGGCTCGTCCAGCAGCCGGGTGATCTGGGTTAGCAGTTTCGCGGGATGCCACGTGTCGTCGTCGTCGCAGGTCGCGATAAACTCTCCGGCCGCGAGATCCAGGCCAGTATTGCGAGCTCCAGCGAGGCCAGGCGTGTGCTTGTTGGTCGTTACCAGGACCCTGTGCTGCTCCGTGCCAAGATTAGCCAGATCTGGCTCCGCCGGCTCCTGGTCATGCACGACGATGCATTCCATCGGCCCCGGATAGGTTTGCGAGATCACCGAGGCGATCGTTTCGCGGACGAGCTCGGGCCGGCCGCGTGTCGGCGTGATTACCGAGACGAGCGGCCAGCGCGCGTTTCCGGGCGCCGTGTCTGTCGCCACCGTCAGGGGAGCGTCTTCCTGTCCATGATCAGATCGTCCTCGTCGGGTCGCCCGCAGGGTGAGCAGATGCGGCAGGCCGATCGCCGTCACGATGCCGCGGTCACGAGCGGACATCTGGCTGCGCCATCGCTCGTCGGCCCGCAGGGTCACGACGCCTTCACGGAACCGTGACGGGTTACCGGAAAGCCCATGGCTTCGGCCTAGCATGATCTGCCCGTTGCCGAAGTGCGAGAAGTCGGAGGGCCGGGCCGGCAGGCCAAGCTCGGTGAGGGCCTTCTCGACGCTGCGCTGGGGCTGACGCACGAAGTCCTCGTAATGCACGCGCGTCACGGGCAAGCCGCATCGTCCGAGCAGCGCGGCCTCACTCTGGCAGGCGACCCACCGGACTGCCGCGCCCGCCGGGGAGTGATGTGCCATGGCATCAGGCTCATCGACGGCGTGCGGCCTGGTCACGTGCCTGCTGAGGGAGTGCGCAACGCCCCGGACGTCTCGAACAAGGTGGATGACTCGCACGTCGATGCCGGCGCGAGCGAGCGCGAGCGCCTGGACGGGCCACTTACTCGCGTCCACGACATACTCCGCGCCGGCCTCAGCCGCGATCGCCCGGTAGAGCGAGGCGTGGTCCCTGCCGTAGCTTCTGACGTCGTCAGCGAAACCACGACTCCCGCGCGGCAGCGCTATCAACCGCGGCAAATGGCGCTGCCGCGCGACGCGGCGCTGCAGCTGGTGAACGGCCGCCACGCGCTCGTTCTCCCAGCCGCCGAAGGCCCGGGCGCCAACCGCGGTCCAGAACGGGCAGTTGGCGAAGATCTGACCGCAGCCGCAGCGTTCGCTGCCTGGCGCGACCGCGAGCCGCCAGAACAGATCGATCAGCTCGCCGACATTCACGAAACCGGGTATCTCACCCAGAGCACGCTCGAGGATCGTGCTGCCGGATCGGCCAGATCCCGCGATGTAGATGACTATAGGCGCGGGCGCGCGGGTAGCCGCCATCTCCACATCAAGGGTGGCTTCAGCGGCCTGGATCTGGCTGTGCCTCATGATGGCGCATCGACTTTCTGGATCGCGGCACTGGGTGCCCGGGCGGAAAGCGGGACCGGCCCCGGTTCCGCGTGCGCCTCGGCCGGACCAGCGACGAGGCGGATTGCGACGATGAACAACGCGAGCAGCAAGGCGCCGTAGAACAGCCCGCTCACGATGTCTGTGAACCAGTGCAAGGTCAGATAGCCCCGGCTGTACGCCTCGCTGAATGCGAGCGCCGCGACGGCCGTGCCCGTCCAGACCGCAACGTGCCGCTTTCCGCTGAACTCGCGCCAGAGCAGGTAGGCGATGAGCCCGTAGAACAGGACGATGCGTTCGACCCCGCCGGACGGAAAGGAGCCGTGCGGACTGGTGGGCGGCCCGATGCGGTGGAAGGTGTGACCGATAGCGAGCTTCAGGTAGTGGTCAACGACGATTGCCGTCCCGAACACGATAGGAGGCATCCAGCGGTACTTGCGACAGGTCACAGCCAGGCAGACCGCCGCGGCAGCGCAGGCGCCCCAGGTCGTCCACACGTTGCCGATCTTCGTAAGTCGGGCCATTATGTGTGCCCATCCCGGGACCCGGTGCGCCAGCGTCCAGCTAAAGATGGGCTTGTCGATTGCCGGACCCGCGTGCACGACGATCGTGCCAAGCGCGCACATCACTCCGTAGATCACGGCCGCGCCGACGACCGCGACGACGCAGAGTCGTGCGGTGTTCATGGCGATAGTCCGCCTATCCCAGCTGGGGGCGGTGGCCGCTATACCGTGACGGCCCCCGGGCGGGAGGGCGCCCGGGGAGTGGCTGCCAGGCACCACCGGGATAGCCTGCCGGGCACGCATCGCCAGCAGGGCCCCGGCGGCGACGATCACGGCGATGCCCGCCGGCCAGAGCAACACCGCGAGGATCTTGGTCATTTCATATTCCAGTCCTTGAATACGGAAACATGTAATCTTACTAACTATCTTCGTAGAACTTTGCTATAAAGACCCATTCAGCTGCCGATTCGCAAGACGGCGATCAGCGAGGGGCCGATCCAGGAGGATGGCTCTTGGCTAGCTTGACCTTCGACGCCCGCGCGAAATACGACAGGCCTGGCATCACCGATAGCTGCAGGGGATCCCGGAAGTGCCATAGGCCCCAGGCGAGCAGCGTGGAGCCGGCCGCCACCCCTGCCGCGATGCCGACAGCCCCGCTGCCCAGCAGATATTGCAGCCCTAGCGGGACGACGTAGAAGGTCACCCCGCACAGCGCGCACGCCAGGAGGGTGTCACGTCCGAACGGATGCAGCCTGAACGATGAAAAGGCCAGCTGGAGGAGCGGCATGAGGTTCGCGGCGCCGATCGCCGCCGCCCAGCCAATCGCGGCGCCGGTGATCCCGAGGCGCGGGATCAGCAGCAGGTCAAGGCTTACGTTCACCACCAGCGCCAGCAGTCCGTTGGCCAGGCTCCAGCTACTGCGCCCCGCGGTGATCAGCACCATGTCCACCTGGCCGCACGCGGCGGCCACGAGCTGGGTACAGGCAAGGATAACCATCACGGAGAAGCCCGCACGGTACGAATGGCCGAAGATCGAGAGGAACTGCGGCCCATAGACCAGCGCGAGCAAGTACAACGGCCAGGTCAGGAGTATCAGCCAGGCCGTGGTCGCCCGGTAGACGAGGTTGGCCTGGCGGCGGTCACCGACCGCGAACAGTTCGGTGAACCGCGGCTGCGCAGCCAGGCTGATCGCCGCGTTGCCGAATTGCCCGGCGACCAGGAACCTTGTAGCGGCGGTGTAGATAGCAGCATCGGCCGGTCCGCGAATGATCGCGACCAGCACTATGTCGATCCGCTGGATGGTGATCTGGGCGAGCGTCGCGATCGCCCGAGGGGTCGTGAACCGCCAGAAGCCGCGCGGGTTGGCGTTGGCCAGCCGTTCGTCCGCGTTGCTCTCGCCCGGTCGGAGCTTGGTCCCATCCGGACGCACGGGCGTGGCCAGCGCGAGCAGAGCGGCAAACTCCGGCGGGACGGCGTGCGGAGACGGCCGGGAGCGCCGTACCCGGCGCAGCCATATCCACGCCGCGCCGGCGGCGGGGATGTAGGGCACCGCCCAGAGGGGCGCGAGCAACGCCGCGCTCCCGGCCGCTACCGCTATCGCCACTCCGGCCAGTTGCGCCACCGAGCGTGCCAGCTTGTCTATCACGACCGAGGGCCGCATATCCCGGTAGCCGCGGCTGGCGCCGAGCAAGGTGTCAAGCATCGCGGCGAACGGGAGCGTGACCGCCAGCGCCCGCAGGGCCGTCGCGACGGCAGCCGGGCTCGCTGCGCCGCTGGCGAGATGACCGCCAGTCAGGACGTCTGCTATCGGGCCAGCGAAAAGCAGCAAGGCCACGGTCCCCGTTACCGATGCCACCACCACGGGGATGATCGCGGCCCGGAGAATGGCGTTGATGCGCCCCTCTTCGCCGAGCAGGCGGAGGCGCGCGATGAAGTAGACGGCGCCCGTGTACGCACCCAGGCTGGCTACCGACTCGACGATGAGGAACAGCGAGGTGGCCGAGAAGAACGCGCCGGCGACGGGCTTGCTGAACAGTTGCGTCACCAGGACGGTGGAGCCGAGGGTCGCCGCAGCGGAGACCGCCGCCCCCACCAGATTCAGCGAGCTGCCCCGCGCGATTTCCGCCAGCTTCTTGTTTCCTTTGCGGCGCTCGCCAGGATTGCCTGGCGGCAGCTGAGTCGGCCGGTCCTGCCTGCCCGGGTTCGCTGTGGGGGCCGATGCGCGCGATGCCGGCCGCGCGGAACGGGAATTACGCCTCGCCTGCTCAAGCCGGGAGTGCTCGCTGGCCATCAGGTCTGCTGCTCGTCACGCGAGGCTGGACCGCTCGCTAGCTCAGGCATCTGGCGGACGCCGGGCTGCGGACGCCGCGGAATCAGTCCGGGCGGCCGGGATGTAACGGCGCGTCGGCGGGCTCCGGCGGTCCCGGATTCTCCGGGCAGGTCGCTGGACTCCGGATCCGGGCTCAGCATCTGGACATCATTTCGCCAGAGCAGCGCGTAGGCCAGCATCGTGAAGCAGAGCGGCTCGCCGACCGCGTCGTACGCGATCATGAAGACGAAGCTCAGTAGCAGCACGAGCACGCCCGCCATCCCGTATGGCGTTCCGTCGCGGCGGTATCGCCACGCGCCGTAGATAAAGAACGCAAGGTAGAACAGCGTTCCGGCCAGGCCGTTGCAGACCAGCAGCAACTGCAGCTGCCCGTTCGCGCCCACGGTCTCCTGACCGCATTGCGGGCAATTGGCGGTCGGCCCGACCGCGATCGAACTGGCGCTGCCCTGGATGTGCCTCGTGTCGCCGAACCCGATGACCGGGGATGCGAGGGCATCCCGTATCGCGATGCCGGACAGATCAGTGCGGATCTGGTCGCTCTGACCGTGGTTGAGCCGCTGGCTGATCAGGCTCTGCAGCGGCGTGGTGACGATCACGATGCCGACGAGCAGGATCCCGCCGCAGGTAAGGCCGAGCACCGCAAGGCGGCCACGGGCCGCCAGGCGGTACGCCAGATAGCAGGCGGCGAACAGCAGGGCGATCCACAGGTCCCTGTCCAGCGAGTAAATGATCGGCACGATCGAGATAACCAGCGCGGCGAAGGTGATCCAGCGCGACCTGCGGGTGCCAGTCGCCCACCACGCCACCACCAGCCAGGGCAGCAGGATTGCCAGCGAGTTGCCCCAGGTATTCGTGTAATCGAAGGGCGCGCTCGGGCGTCCCTGGGGTACGCCGAGGACGGCCTGGAGCTGCGCTAGGGCAGGATGGAGCATGCCCTGATTCAGCATGGCATGCTCGACGCTATGCGGCACCACGAGCGCGAGCGGCGCGGTGAACTGGAAATGCGGATCGAGCACCCCGCCGACGCCGCCGACCACAACGTAGATCGCGAGCAGGCCTAGCAGCCAGGCCAGGCGACGGCGGGGCAGCTCGCGCTCGGTCAGGTTTCCCGCGTAAAGCAACACGATGGTTACCGCGCCGTAGGAGATCGCTCGCGCGGTGAAGGAGACAATCCGATTGCTGACCGGGCTGACCACTGTGCCAGGAGCGGTCAGCCGGAGCATCAGGATTCCGGCGAGCATGCAGACCAGGAACAGCAGCCAGAGGGAGAACCCGGGTGGCAGCCGCAGCGGACGCCTTCCTCTGGTGTGCCAGACGTACAGCCGTACCGCCATCGGAACGGCGAGCGCCACGAACATGTAGTCGGCGACGCCCATCGCCCACCAGAGCGGGTAGCCGGCCAGCAGCGCGACAATCGGCCACTCTGGATGACGGGCGAGCAGCCCGCGGCGGCGCCTGGCGTGGACGGCTGACGCGCCTGCCGAGCCTCGGCGCGAGGCCGGGCCGTCGTCCGGCCCGGCCGAGGACTGGTCCCAGGGGCCGGTGCCTGCCCGGCCATTCTGCCGGTCCGGCTGCAGCTCGGTAGTCATGACCCGCCTCAGCTTGCCCTGACCCGCGTATCGCGGGGGGCCAGGATGACCCAGGTCGTTCCCGGCTGGAGTTCCATCGGCAGGCCCTTGCTGTCAAAGTAGTTGGTGACGCTGGGGATACCCGGCTTGGACCAGGTACCTCGGGCGGCCAGGCCGCCGGGACCGTGATCCGGCGTGTCCCCGATGCCGGAGAACACGTCCGCCTTGCCCCGGCCGAACACCCGGGCGCTCGGCACGGTGATCCCGTACCGCCTGTTCAGGAAGACCTCCTTGAAGCGCACGAACTGAACGATGAGGTTCGCGACCTGAATCGACGGACCTCCGCTGACCTGCGCCCAGCGGTCAGTGCGAGCGTCAAAGCTCCATTTCCGCCTGCCGTGGCCCGGGATGATCACCGTGACCGACGACGGCCTCGACTCCCCGGCTGTCGCCAGCTGCGTGGCCCCCGAGCCAGCGCCCCGGTAGGAAAAGATCTCCGGCGGCGCTGACCCGCGCGCCGAGTCCCGCAGCTTGCTCGTCGAGGCGGTGAGCCCGCTGGCCGCTACCTTGTACGGCGAGCTGTAAGCCGGGTATCCCCTGTCGGTGACCTGGGTGCTGTCCAGGATATGGATGAACCCGGGGGTTCCGCCGTCATAGCCGATCCTCGGCCGCAGCACCGACAGCAGCTGGCCGTCGGCGGGCTCGGTGCTCGTGATGGGCCCGACGGCACCGTACTGCCTGGACTGGAACACGGCTATGTACCTGCGCGGCGCGGTGATCTCCTCGAATATCACGTCGGCTGCTGACAGCCCGCGGGGGCGGGAGCCGGCGATCACGAGTGCCACCGCGCGCCGGGCGGCGTCCGCCGCGCTGGCGGGCAGCCCGGTCAGCGGCGCGGTCGGCCCCGCCGGGGGGGTCGCCGACGGGCTGGCGGCCGGGCTGGCGGCCGGGCTTGAGCCTGCTGCCCCCGCGCCAGCGGGCGAGCCGCCAGCCGCGCACGCGGCGGTGACGAGCCCGGCCGAGACGACGGCGAGTATCGCCGCAGGCCATTGTCTTCCTGGCGAGGCGCACTTCCCCGGCACGTGCTAGCTTCCGGTCTTCTTGTCGGCAGGGTCCTCCCGCTCCCCGGCGGGGCGGGGCGTCCTCCCGCGCTTGTCCGCCGCTATGCGCACCGTCCCGGGAGGCAGCGGCCAGGTCTCGGTCGGATCGCGGGGACCGACCTTGAGCGTCGGCTTCTGGATGCCGCCGTCCGGGTGCCGGTCGCCGGGCTCCGGCCGCCGCCCGGCTGGCCGCGGCCGCCGCTCGGCCGGGGCGGCCTGCTGCTCGGCGTACTCGGCCGTGCGGCCTGCCGCAGACCGGCTCGGCGCGCTGAACGGCGGAATGAGAGCGGCCCCGAGCACCGTGGTGCGCAGCCGGTCAAGCCGCAGCAGGCAGTCGGCGACCTCGGGCCGCGTGCTCTTGCCGACCTCCACGGTGATGAGCGCGGCGTCAGCGAACTCGGCGAGCGCGAAAGTGTCGCCGCCCTCGCTGGTGGCCTGCGCCTCGATGATCACGAACGGCGTGCTTCTGCGCAGCTCGGCGATGAGGTCCCTGGTCGCGTCATGCTGGAAGTTATAGAGCGCGAACGAGGTGTCCACGCCTGGCGTGACCACCCGCAGCCGGGGGAAGTCAGCAGGCCGCCGGGCCACTTCGCTGACGGTCGCGTTGCCCGCCAGGACCTCGGCGAGCCCGCGGCCCTGGCCGAGCCTGAAGAGCTCGGGGATGACGCTGCCGCGCAGGTCAGCGCAGACGAGCACGACCTCGGAATGCGTTCTCGCCAGGGCTGCAGCCAGGTTGGCGGCGGTGACGCCGCCGCCAGCGCCGGCCGAGGTGCCCGCCACGACCATGACGTGATTGCCCTCGCCGAGCGCCGCCGATGACGTGTGCGCCAGCTCGGCGAACGCCTGGCCGGTCCGCGACCTCGGGCCGACAAGGGACGGCTGCGTGCCGTACTTCTTCGCCGAGACGCTCAGCAGCACCGGAAGGTCAAGGTAGCGCTCGAGGTCCCTCGCGTTGTGGATCCGCTTGTCACGGCGATCTACCAGGAACGCCGCGATCAGGCCGATGAGCAGGCCGGCTATCAGTCCGCTTGGCAAGATCAGGATCGCCTGCGGGCTCGCCGGCTTGGACGGCGGGGCGGCGCTGCTGGTGATGGTGCCCGCCGACGAGCTGGCCTCCTCCGCCTGCAGCACGCCGACCTGGTGGCTCAGCGAGGTCGCCTGGCTGTTGTCCCCATGCAGGGTCACCTCGTCACTCGCACGCTTGCTGGAGTTCGGCGGGAGTAGGGAGATCTGCGTGCTGAGCCCGGCGGCGCTTTGCCCTAGCTTCGTCACCTGCGCCTGCAGCGCGGTCACCTGGGCCTTCAGATCACCTAGCGCCGCGGCGGATTGGGTGCTGATGAACTCCTTGGCGAAGTCGTTGGCGCAGGAGGCCGCCAGGTCGCCGGTCGAGGCCTGGCAGGCGATCTGCAGCACCTGCGAGTTCGCCGGGACCGTGACAGTGACCTTCTTGCTCAGCTGCGCCTCGGTCAGCGGGCTTTGCAGCAGCTTCTTGACTGCCTGCACGACATTGCTCGACTGCACGAGCTGCGCCTGGCTGTCCATGTCGACGCTGCCGGTCGTGCGGGCGCCCGACACGCTGCTGGTATTCGCCACCGTCGCGTTGACGTACACCAGCGCGGACGCGCTGTAGACCTTGTGCGCTTCCTTGACGTAGCCCGCCGCCAGGACCAGGCCGATGATCGCCAGCACGAGCACTATCCACCAGCGGCGGCGCAGCACCTGCAGGTAGTCGCCCGGCTCGAACGAGTCCGGTCGCTGTGAGGAGTTCATGCAGCAGTGCTCCTAACTATGCGTCCACCGCGGCACCACGTGTACCTGGGATGCTGGGCTGCCACTCGGCTGCCAGCGGCCGACCGGTCAGGCCTGAAGCATATGTTGCTTACAGTGACAACTAGCTTATCGGCTGATCTCGGCGCTCCTGCCGCCGCTGATGAACTGCGGCGCCGGGGAGCGGCTGCCGCTGGTAGCGACGTCGCAGGCCAGTGCCGGGCTGACGGCGGGCTGTCAGCTGGCCATATCTGCCTGGCCGGGTGGCCGCCCGCGTGATAGTTATGCGTGCCTCGCGGCACCAGATAGCTAATTTTACGGATTCTGACAGGATTTGCTGGATTTTGCCGGGTCATTGGGTGACAATCTGGCGCAGCGCTCGGCCGTAAATTAGTGATCATATTATTTGTATATTCGTTACTCTTATTTTATAAGTGCATTACTTATATATATCGGCTGGCCTCCGGGTGACGATATGAGGCCGCGCTCCGTTGCGCTGGCGGCCTGCCGCCGACCAGGGCGCAGGGCCCGGCGGGCGAGCCAGCGAGCCCGCTGCCGCCCGCATGCCGCCGCCTATCAGTAGACGCACTGAGGTATGGTCCGGTTCACCCGTAGCCGGCAGGAGGGGCACGTGACGCTGTTCCGCGATCTTCACGACTACGTCGCGATCCCCCGCCTGACGGCGCTGCGGCTCGCGCCGGATGGCAGCTGGCTGGCGGCGACGGTGCAGACGATGGACGCCGAGGGCAAGAAGTTCGTCAGCAGCATCTGGCGGATCGACACCCGGCCGGCCGGTACCGGAAGCCAGCCGGCCCGGCTGACCCGCAGCGCCGAGGGAGAGGGCAGCCCGGCGTTCCTGCCCGACGGCTCGCTACTGTTCGTTTCCAAGCGCCCGGAACCGGCGGCGGGCCCGGCGGGCTCGCCGGGCGGCGCTGACCCGGCCAGGGACAAGACGGCCCTCTGGCTGCTGCCCGCCGCGGGCGGCGAGGCCACCAGGATTGCCGCCCCGCCCGGCGGCGTCACGGGGCTGGCCACGGCGCGGGACGCCAGGATCGTGGTATTCGCCTCGCCCGCGCTGCCCGGCTCGGCCGGCCCCGGCGAGGATGCCAGCCGCCGCCAGGCGCGCAAGGACGCCGGCGTGACCGCGATCCTGCACGAGTCGGGGCCGGTGCGGTACTGGGATCATGACCTCGGCCCGGACAGCCCGCGGCTGCAGGCGGCAGAGATCCCCGGCCCCGGCGGGGAGCCGGCCGCGAACGGGAACGCTCCGGCCGCCGCCCCGCCCCGCGACCTCACCCCCGGCCCCGGCCGGGCGCTGGACAATGCTCACTTCGAGCTGACGCCCGACGGGTCGCTTGCGGTGACCGGCTGGGCGGTCTGGGACTCCTCAGCGGCCGTTACCGAGCAGATCGCGGTGATCGCTGTGGCCACCGGGGAGCGCCGTACGCTGCTGGCCGCGCCGGGCCTTGACTTCGGGGAGCCGCGGGTCTCGCCGGATGGCCGGCTGGCGGCCTGCCTGCGCGCGGCCCACGACAGTTACCAGGGCCCGGGCGACGTGACGCTGGTCGTGACCGGGCTGGACGGCACCGGGCTGGACGGCACCGGGCTGGACGGCACCGGGCTGGACGGCACCGGGCTGGACGGCACCGGGCTGGATGGCGCAACCGGGCAGCCGCGCGACCTGCTGGCCGGCCTGGATCGCCGGCCGCTGGAGGCGGCCTGGGCCCCGGACTCTGCGTCGGTCTACTTCACCGCCGACGATCATGGCAGGTGCCCGGTCTTCAGGGTGGACATCGCGACGGCGGAGGTCACCAGGCTGACGACGGACGACGGCGCCTACTCCAGCCTCTGCCCCGCGCCGGACGGCCGCTGGGTCTACGCGCTGCGGGCGTCAGTGGACGAGCCGCCGGCCCCGGTCCGGCTGGCCGCGGCGCGGCCCGGCCTGCCGGACCGGCTGGCCGGGCCAGGGGGCCGCGTCGACCTTCCCGGCACGCTGACGGAGGTGCGGGCGGCGGCTGCCGACGGGGCGGCCATCCGCGGCTGGCTGGTGCTGCCGGACGGCGCCGCCGCCGGCGCGCCCGCGCCACTGCTGCTCTGGGTCCACGGCGGCCCGGTGATGAGCTGGAATTCGTGGTCCTGGCGGTGGAATCCGTGGCTGATGGCCGCGCGGGGCTACGCGGTGCTGCTGCCCGACCCGGCACTGTCGACCGGCTACGGGCACGAGTTCATCGCCCGCGGTCACGGCCGGTGGGGCGAGGCGCCCTTCACCGACGTGATGGCGATCACCGACGCGGCGGTCGCCCGGCCGGACATCGACGCGACCAGGACGGCGATGATGGGCGGGTCGTTCGGCGGATACATGGCGAACTGGATCGCCGGGCACACCGACCGGTTCAGCGCCATCGTCAGTCACGCCGGCCTGTGGGCCCTGGACCAGATGTTCGCCACCACCGACCTGCCGTCGTTCTGGCGCAGGCAATTCGGCGACCCGATCGCGCAGCCTGAGCGGTACCTGGCGAACTCACCGAACCTGCACGCCGGCCGCATCAGGACGCCGATGCTGGTGATCCACGGAGACAAGGACTACCGGGTGCCGATCGGCGAGGCGCTGCGCCTCTGGGCCGACCTGTCCGGCCGGGCCGGCGACGCCGGCGACGTCAAGCTCCTTTACTTCCCCGACGAGAACCACTGGATCCTGGCCCCGGGGCACGTCATCGTCTGGTACGAGACCGTGCTGGCCTTCCTCGCGCAGCACGTGCTCGGCGAGCCCTGGCAGCGGCCCGGGCTGCTGTGAGTGCCAGGCTGACCGGATGACGCGCGCCAGGCTCGATAAGCGACCCGGTGAGGTCGCCGCCATGTTCGACCTGCTCGCCGAGCGCTACGACCTGCTCAACGACCTGCTCTCGCTCGGCCAGGACCGCCGCTGGCGCAGGCTGACGGCCCGGGCGGTCGCAGGAGTGCCCGGCCAGCGGGTACTCGACCTGGCGGCGGGCACGGGAACCTCGTCGAGGGCGCTGGCGGCCGGCGGCGCGCGCTGCGTCGGCTGTGACTTCTCGCTCGGCATGCTGCAGGTAGGAGTGCGCCGGCCGGCCGCCAGGGTCGCGTTCGTGGCCGGCGACGCGCTGGCGCTGCCGTTCCGCGACGAGTCGTTCGACGCCGTCACGATCTCGTTCGGGCTGCGGAACCTCGTCGATCCTGATGCCGGGCTCGCCGAGATGCTCCGGGTCACCAGGCCAGGCGGCCGCCTCGTGGTCTGCGAGTTCGGCCACCTTCCCTGGCGCTGGCCGGACGCGCTGTACGCGCGGTACCTGGCGGCCGTGCTGCCCGCCGCCGCGCGCAGGCTGTCGGGCAATCCGGCGGCATACGAGTACCTGGCGGAATCGATCGCCGGCTGGCCGGCCCAGCCTGAGCTCGCCCGGCGGATCCGGGCGGCCGGATGGTCGGCGGTGGGCTGGCGTAACCTCACGTTCGGAGTCGTCGCCCTGCATACCGCTGGCCGGCCGGAATCGGCCGCGCGCCTGACCGGCGGGGGATGGCGGGCCGACTCCGGGGGCCTGGCCGGCACGGTCTAGACTGCGGGATTACATACTTGTGAAGCGGTTCACAAGAGGAGTCAGGACGGGTTCGTGACCGAGCAAGTGCCCCTCGCCGACCCTCCGGACATGGCATCGCGTGATATCAGCTCAGCCGGACGGCCGCCGCGCGCGCGGCGCCAGGCCGGCGGCGGCACCGCCGCCCGGGACTCCGCCCGCGACGTCGAGACGGCCGACGTGGTCATCGTCGGCGCAGGCCCGGCGGGCGCGGCGGCTGCCTTCTTCCTGGCCACCGCCGGCCTGGACGTGCTGCTGCTGGAGAAGACCCGCTTCCCGCGGGAGAAGGTTTGCGGCGACGGGCTCACCCCGCGCGCGGTCAAGGCGCTGACCGGCATGGGCGTGCCGATCGCCGAAAGCGACGGCTGGCTGCGGAACAAAGGGCTGCGGATCATCGGCGGCGGCGGCCGCATCGAGGTGCCCTGGCCGGACCTGTCCAGCTACCCGGGCTTCGGGCTGGTGCGGACCAGGCTGGACTTCGACGAGATCCTGGCGCGGCACGCGGAGAAGGCAGGCGCCCGGCTGGCCGAAGGCGTCAGCGTGACCGGCCCGCTGCTCGACGACAGGACCGGGCGCGTCATCGGGGTCACGGCACGGCGGTCCGCCAGTTCCGCCGCCGGCGCCGGGCGCGCCCAGGCGTCCGATCACGACCAGCAGGAACGCATATTCCGGGGCCGGGTCGTCATCGCTGCCGACGGCAATTCCTCGCGGCTGTCCGTGGCGATGGGCCTGCGGCGGCGGGACGACCGGCCGATCGGCGTCGCGGTCCGCACGTATTACGCCAATCCCCGGCACCACGACGACTACCTGGAGGCCTGGCTGGACCTCTGGGACGGCAACACGCTGCTGCCCGGCTACGGCTGGATCTTCGGCATGGGCGACGGCACCAGCAACGTCGGCCTCGGCCTGCTGAATACGTCCGCCGCATTCCAGCAGATCGACTACCGCGCGCTGCTGCGCCGCTGGCTTGCCGCTATGCCGGCCGAATGGGGCCTGACCGAGGAGAACAGGACCAAGCCGATCCACGGCGCCGCGCTGCCGATGGGCTTCAACCGGACCCCGCTGTACACCAGCGGCCTGCTGCTGGCCGGCGACGCGGGCGGGATGGTCAACCCGTTCAACGGCGAGGGCATCGGCTACGCGCTGGAGTCCGGCGAGATCGCCGCGCGGACAGTCATCCAGGCGCTCGGCCGGCCGACGGCCGCCAGCGCGGAGCGCGTGCTGCGCGGCTACCCGGCGGCGCTGAACGACGCCTACGGCGGGTACTACACGCTGGCCCGCACGTTCGTGCGGCTGATCGGCCGCCCCGGTTTCATGCAGTTCGCGACCAGGCACGGCGTGAAGCGCCCGGCCGTGATGCGGCTCACCATGAAGCTGCTCGGCAACCTGACGGAGACGCACGGCGGCGACGCGGTCGACCGGGTGATTAACGCACTGTCTAAGATGACGCCGGCGGCCTAGCCGCGCGGAGACGATGCCGCCGGCGCCGGGCCTCCGGAGCTGGCAAGGGGGTGAGATCAGGTGCAGAGCCTGTACGTGCCGATCCTGGTGCTCGCGGCGCTGGCCGCGGTGTTTGCCGTCTTCTCGCTGGTGATGGGATCGCTGGCCGGCCCGAAGCGGTGGAACAGGGCCAAGCTTGAGGCCTACGAGTGCGGCATCGAGCCGACCCGGCAGCCGGCCGGAATCCGGTTCCCGGTCAAGTACTACCTGACGGCGATGCTCTTCATCGTGTTCGACATCGAGATCATCTTCCTCTATCCGTGGGCGGTCGCCTTCAACCGTCTCGGCGTGTTCGGGCTGATCGAGATGGTCACCTTCATCGCCACCGTCCTGGTCGCGTACGCCTACGTCTGGCGGCGCGGCGGTCTGGAGTGGGACTAGCCATGGGCCTGGAAGAGAAGCTGCCGAGCGGGATACTGCTGACCACCGTCGAGAAGGTGGCCGGATACGCGCGCAAGAGCTCGGTCTGGCCTGCCACGTTCGGGCTTGCCTGCTGCGCGATGGAGCTGATATCTACCGGCGGGCCGCGGCACGACCTGGCCAGGTTCGGCATGGAGCGTGCCTCCAACACGCCCAGGCAGGCCGACCTGATGATCGTGGCAGGCAGGGTGAGCCAGAAGATGGCACCGGTGCTCCGCCAGATCTACGACCAGATGGCCGAGCCCAAGTGGGTGATCTCGATGGGCGTCTGCGCCTCCAGCGGCGGCATGTTCAACAACTACGCGATCGTCCAGGGCGTCGATCATGTCGTCCCGGTGGACATCTACCTGCCGGGCTGCCCGCCCCGCCCGGAGATGCTGCTCGACGCGATACTCAAGCTGCACGACAAGATCCAGAACATGAAGCTCGGCGTGAATCGCGAGCACGAGGTCGAGGAGCTCGAGCAGGCCAGGCTGCGGCGGCTGCCGCTGGCGGCCGGCCTCGGCGGCCAGCCGGGCAGCCCGGGACCAGGAGCGGCCCGGTGACCGCGGAGCAGCCGGCGGGCCAGGCCCCGGCGCCCGCCGACGAGGCGGCACTGGCCGGCCAGGAACGGCTGTCGGAGCAGGTGGCGCGAACCGGCATGTTCGGCACCGAGACGACGGGGGACACCTCGGGCTACGGCGGGCTGATCGTCCGGCGGCCGCCGCCGCTGTCCAGCCCGCGACCCTACGGCTCGTACTTCGACGACCTGGCCGACGCGCTCGCCAGCAGCCTTGAGCAGACCGGGCTGCCGTTCGGCGAGGCGATCGAGCGGGTAGTCGCCGACCGCGGCGAGCTCACCTGCTACGTCCGCCGCGAGCACGTGACCACGGTCGCCGGGCGGCTGCGGGATGACCCCGCGCTCGCCTTCGAGCTGTGCACCGGGGTATCCGGCGTGCACTACCCGGCGGATTCCGGCCGCGAATTGCACGCCGTCTACCATCTCGTCTCGCTCACCCACAACCGGCGGCTGCGGCTGGAGGTGTCGGTGCCGGACAGTGACCCGCACGTCCCGACGATGGTCCGCGTCTACCCGACGTGCGACTGGCACGAGCGGGAGACCTGGGATTTCTTCGGCATCATCTTTGACTCCCATCCCGCGCTGACCAGGATCGAGATGCCGGACGACTGGAAGGGCCACCCGCAGCGGAAGGACTACCCGCTGGGCGGCATTCCGGTCGAGTACCGCGGCGCGACCGTGCCGCCGCCGGACGAGCGGAGGGCCTACGAATGACCTCACCCGCGGACGCCGGCGCCGAGGGCCGCGTCTATAACGTCGGCGGCCAGGACTGGGACGAGGTCGTCGCCGCGGCCGACGAGGCCGGGGACCGTCCGGGCGACGAGCGCCTGATCGTCAACATGGGCCCGCAGCACCCGTCCACCCACGGGGTGCTCAGGCTGGTGCTGACGCTGGACGCCGAGACGGTGACGGAGCTCCGCCCGGTGATCGGATACCTGCACACCGGCATCGAGAAGAACATGGAGTTCCGCACCTGGACGCAGGGCGTCACGTTCTGCACCCGGATGGACTACCTCGCGCCGCTGTTCAACGAGACCGCCTTCTGCCTGGCGACCGAGCAACTGCTCGGCATCACCGACCGGATCCCGGAGCGCGCGTCCATCATCCGGGTGCTGATGATGGAGCTCAATCGCATCTCCTCGCACCTGATGGCGATCGCGACGTTCGGCCTGGAACTCGGCGCCACCACGGTGCTGCTGAACGGGCTGCGCGAGCGGGAGAAGGTGCTCGACCTCTTCGAGCTGATCACCGGCCTGCGGATGAACCACGCATATATCCGGCCTGGCGGCGTGTCCCAGGACCTGCCATCGGGCGCGCTGGAGAAGATCAGGGAGTTCCTCGGCCTGATGCCCGGGCTGCTCGGCGACATGCGCAAGCTGCTCGACGCCAACCCGGTCTACCTGGCCAGGACGAAGGGCATCGCCTTCCTTGACCTGGCCGGCTGCATGACGCTCGGCGTCACCGGGCCGGTGCTGCGCTCCACCGGCCTGCCCTGGGATCTGCGGAAATCCCAGCCCTACTGCGGATACGAGACCTACGAGTTCGACGTGCCGGTGCAGGACACCTGCGACGCCTACGGGCGTTACCTCGTCCGGATGGACGAGATGGACCAGTCGCTGCGGATTATCGGGCAGTGCGCGGACCGGCTGGCCGGCCCCGGCACGGACGACGACCGGGTCATGATCGCCGACGCCAAGATCGGCTGGCCCGCCCAGCTGGCGCTCGGCCCGGACGGGCTTGGCAACTCGCCCGAGCACATCAAGCACATCATGGGCCAGTCCATGGAGGCGCTGATCCATCACTTCAAGCTGGTCACCGAGGGCTTCCGGGTCCCGGCCGGCCAGGCGTACGCGGCGATCGAGTCGCCACGCGGCGAGCTGGGCTGCCACGCTGTCAGCGACGGCGGCACGCGGCCGTACCGGGTCCATTTCCGCGACCCGTCGTTCACCAACCTGCAGGCTCTCCCTGCGATGTGCGAGGGCGGCATGATCGCCGACGTCATCGCCGCGGTAGCCAGCACCGACCCCGTGATGGGAGGGGTGGACAGGTAATGACGTTCAGTGACGCGCGCCGCGCCGCGCTGGCGGCCGACGCCGGCGAGATCATCGGCCGCTACCCGAAATCCCGTTCCGCGCTGCTGCCGCTGCTGCATCTGGTGCAGGCCGAGGAGGGATATGTCTCCGCCGACGGCATCGAGTTCTGCGCCGGCCAGCTCGGCCTGACCGAGGCCGAGGTGACCGCGGTCGTGAGCTTCTACACCATGTACAAGCGGCGGCCCGTCGGCGACTACCACGTCGGCGTGTGCACCAACTCCCTGTGCGCGGTGATGGGCGGCGACGCCATCTTCGCCGTCCTGCAGCAGCATCTCGGTGTCGGCAACGACGAGATCACGCCCGACGGCAAGATCACCCTGGAGCACCTGGAGTGCAACGCGGCCTGCGACTACGCCCCGGTCATGATGGTGAACTGGGAGTTCTTCGACGACATGACCCCGCGATCGGCGCGTGAGCTGGTGGACGGGCTGCGGGCGGGCGCGGACGTCGCGCCTAGCCGCGGCGCGCCGCGGCTCTGCACCTGGCGGGAGGCGTCCCGGATCCTGGCCGGCTTCCCCGACGACCAGGCCACGCTGGGCCACACCGCCGGGCACGCGACCCTGGCCGGCCTGCGGATCGCGAAGGAGCATGGCTGGGAGCCGCGCCCGGCGCGTCCCGGCCCCGCCGAGGGAGGCCAGCAGTGACCTCAGTCCTCACGCCCGAGCTCACCGCCCGCTGGGACGAGCCGGACTCCTTCACCCGGGCCGGCTACCGCCGGGCCGGCGGATACCGGGCACTGCCCAAGGCGCTGGCGCTTGGCCCCGACCAGCTCATCTCGATGACGAAGGACTCCGGGCTGCGCGGCCGGGGCGGCGCGGGCTTCCCGACCGGGCTGAAGTGGGGCTTCATACCGCAGGGTGACGGCAAGCCGCACTACCTGGTGGTCAACGCCGACGAGTCCGAGCCGGGCGCCTGCAAGGACATGCCGACCATGCTGGCCAACCCGCATGCGCTGATCGAGGGAATCGCCATCGCGTGCTACGCGATCAGGGCCGACAAGGCGTTCATCTACGTGCGCGGCGAGGTGCTGCACGTGGTGCGGCGGCTGCACCACGCGGTCGACGAGGCATACGCGGCCGGCTACCTGGGCAGCAACATCCTCGGGTCGGGCTTCGATCTCGATGTCGTGGTGCACGCCGGGGCCGGCGCGTACATCTGCGGCGAGGAAACCGCCCTGCTCGACTCGCTGGAGGGATACCGCGGCCAGCCCCGGCTGAAGCCGCCGTTCCCGGCGATCGCGGGCCTGTACTCCTGTCCCACGGTGGTCAACAATGTCGAGTCGATCGCCAGCATCCCGTACATCATCAACAACGGCGCCGCCGACTTCGCGGCGTTCGGCACGGAGAAGTCCAAGGGCTTCGGGATCTTCTCGCTGTCCGGCCACGTGACCACCCCCGGCCAGTACGAGGCCCCGCTCGGCACCACCCTGCGCGAGCTGCTCGACCTGTCCGGCGGCATCAGGGCCGGGCACACGCTGAAGTTCTGGACCCCAGGGGGGTCGTCCACGCCGCTGTTCACCGAGCAGCACCTCGACGTGCCGCTCGACTACGAGTCGGTGGTCGCCGCCGGGTCCATGCTCGGCACGCGGTCACTGCAGATCTTCGACGAGACCACCTGCGTCGTGCGCGTTGTGCTGCGGTGGATCCAGTTCTACGAGCACGAGTCGTGCGGAAAGTGCACCCCGTGCCGGGAGGGCAGCTACTGGGTCGTCCAGCTGCTGGACCAGCTGGAACGCGGCGAGGGCAGCGAGGCCGACCTGGACAAGCTCCTCGACATCTGCCAGAACATCACCGGCCGGTCGTTCTGTGCGCTGGGCGACTCCATCGAGGCGCCGGTCAGGTCGTCGATCCGCTATTTCAAGGACGAGTACCTCGAGCACCAGCGGCGGGGCGGCTGCCCGTTCGATCCGGTGGCGTCCACCCTGTTCGCCGGGGAGCTGGTATGACCAGCGGGCCGGGCGAGAACGCGGCGGCGCTGGGCAGGCCAGCCGACGGCGTCAGCGTGACCATCGACGGCTTCGAGATCACCGTGCCCAAGGGCACCCTGGTGATCCGCGCCGCCGAGCAGCTCGGCATCCAGGTGCCCCGGTTCTGCGACCATCCGCTGCTGGATCCGATCGGCGCCTGCCGGCAGTGCCTGGTGCACATCGACGGCCAGCCCAAGCCCCCTGCGTCCTGCACGACCGCCTGTACCGAGGGCATGGTGGTGCGCACCCAGCTGACCTCGCCGGTGGCCGAGAAGGCGCAGCGCGGGATGATGGAGCTGCTGCTGGTCAACCACCCGCTCGACTGCCCGATGTGCGACAAGGGCGGCGAGTGCCCGCTGCAGAACCAGGCGATGTCCACCGGGCAGGGCGAGACCAGGTTCGATGGCGCCAAGCGCACCTTCGCCAAGCCGATCGCGCTGTCCGCCCAGGTGCTGCTCGATCGCGAGCGGTGCGTGCAGTGCGCCCGCTGCACCAGGTTCGCCGACCAGATCGCCGGCGACCCGCTGATCGAGCTGCTCGCCCGCGGCCCGCAGGAGCAGGTCGGGATCGCCGATGGCGTCCCGTTCGACTCGTACTTCTCCGGCAACACCGTGCAGATCTGCCCGGTCGGCGCGCTGACCGGCGCGTCCTACCGGTTCCGTGCCCGGCCGTATGACCTGGTGTCGACGCCGAGCGTGTGCGAGCACTGCGCGGCAGGCTGCCGGCAGCGCACCGATCACCGGCGCGGCGCCGTCACTCGCCGGCTGGCCGGCAGCGACCCGCTGGTGAACGAGGAGTGGAACTGCGACAAGGGGCGCTGGGCGTTCACGTATGCCACCCAGCCCGACCGGCTGGCCGGCCCCCTGGTCAGGGATTCCGGCGGGGTGCTCAGCCCGGCCTCCTGGCCGGCGGCCGTCGCCGCGGCCGCGGCCGGCCTGCGAGCCGCCCGCGGTCGTGCGGGCGTGCTGACCGGCGGCCGGCTCACCCTCGAAGACGCCTACGCCTACGCGAAATTCGCCAGGCTGGCACTGGGCAGCAACGACATCGACATGCGGGCCCGCCCGCACTCCGCCGAGGAGGCACAGTTCCTGGCCGGCCAGGTGGCTGGCCGGGGCATCAGCGTGAGTTACGCAGACCTGGAGCGGGCTCCCGCCGTGCTGCTGGCTGGCTTCGAGCCGGAGGACGAGTCGCCCATCGTCTTCCTCCGGCTCCGCAAGGCCGTGCGCACGCACGGGCTCGCCGTCTACTCGCTCGCCGCGCTGGCCAGCCCGGGCCTCGGCAGGCTGTCGGGCATGCTGCTCACGACCGTTCCTGGCGCCGAGGCCGACGCGCTGGCCAGCCTGGCGGCGGATCCCGGCGACGACGCGGGCGCCGCCGACGCGGCCGGATCCGGTGCGCAGGCCGCCGCGCACGGCGGCGGCACTTCCGGCCGCGCCGCCGATTACGCGGCCAGCGCGCTGCGCAGTGCGCTGCGCAGTGACGGCGCGATCATCCTGGCTGGCGAGCGGCTGGCCGAGGTACCCGGCGCGTTGTCTGCCGCCGCGCTGCTCGCCGAGGTCACCGGCGCGCGGCTGGCCTGGATCCCTCGCCGGGCCGGCGAGCGCGGCGCGATCGAGGCCGGCGCGCTGCCCGGCCTGCTGCCCGGCGGGCGGGCGGTCGCCGACCCGGCCGCGCGCGCCGAGGTCGCCAGGGCCTGGGGAGCCGGCTCGCTGCCAGCCGAGCCAGGCCGCGATACCGGGCGGATCCTCGCGGCAGCGGCCGCCGGGGAGATCGGCGCCCTGCTGATCGCCGGTGTCGACCCCGCTGACCTGCCGGATCCGGCGGCGGCGCTGGCGGCCATGGAGGCGACGCCGTTCATCGTCAGCCTCGAGCTCAGGGTCAGCGCGGTCACCGACCGCGCGGACGTGGTGCTGCCGGTGGCGGCCGTCGCCGAGAAAGCCGGGACCTTCCTGAACTGGGAGGGCAGGCCGGGATCGTTCGGCCCGGCCCTCCAGGTCCCGTCCGTCCTTACCGACCTGCAGGTGCTCGGCGAGATCGCCGACGAGATGGACGTCCACCTGGGCCTGCCGGGGGCCGCCGCGGCCAGGGCCGAGCTCACCGCGCTCGCCCCGGCCATCGCGGCTCCGGCTATCGCGGCTCCGGCCATCGCGGCGCCCGCCGAGAGCGCTGCAGGGGGCCGGGCCCATCCCGGTCCTGGCAGCGCGGTCCTCGCTACCTGGCATCATCTGCTCGACGCCGGGCGGCTGCAGGACGGCGAGCCGAACCTGGCGGGCACGGCGCGCGCAGCGGTGGCCGTGATGTCCGCGGCCACCGCGGCTGAGGCCGGCACGGCCGGTGGCGGTAAGGTCACCGTGGCCACCGCCGCGGGCGCGATTACCCTTCCGGTGGCGATCGCGGACATGCCCGACCGGGTCGTCTGGCTGCCGGCCAACTCGGCCGGCTGCGCGGTCCGGAGCGAGCTCGGCGCGGGCCACGGCACGCTGGTGACGGTGAGGAGCGCGGAATGACAGCCATGACGTCCGTCGCGCGGCCGCGCGCTATCGTCCCGGCCGCCGACCCGTCGCTGGCCAGCTTCGGGCATGACATCTGGTGGCTGATCGCGCTGAAGGTAGTGGCCATCTTCGCCTTCCTGATGATCACCACGCTGATGACGATCTGGGCCGAGCGGCGGGTGATCGGGCGGATGCAGTCCAGGCCCGGGCCGAACCGGGCCGGCAAGTTCGGGCTGCTGCAGTCCCTGATGGACGGCCTCAAGCTGCCGCTGAAGGAGGACATCATCCCGCGCGGCGTGGACCGGGTCCTGTTCGTCATCGCGCCGGCCATCGCGGTGATTCCCGCGTTCATCAGCTTCGCGATCATCCCTTTCGGCCCGGAAGTGTCGATCTTCCATCACCACACCCCGCTGCAGCTCGCTGACCTGCCGGTGGCCGTGCTGCTGGTGCTGGCCATGAGCTCGATGGCCGTCTACGGGATCGTGCTGGCCGGCTGGGCCTCCGCGTCGCCCTACTCGCTGCTGGGCGGGCTCAGGTCGTCGGCGCAGGTGATCAGCTACGAGATCGCGATGGGCCTGTCCTTCGTCCCGGTCTTCCTGTACGCGGGCTCGCTGTCCACCACGGCCATCGTCGAGGCCCAGGCGCACGGCAACGCGCTGCACGTGGCGGGCGTGACGCTGCACTACCCGTCGTGGTTCGCGATCCTGCTGCTGCCCTCGTTCGTGATCTACGTGATCACGATGGTCGGCGAGACCAACCGGCTGCCCTTCGACCTGCCCGAGGGCGAGGGCGAGCTGGTGGGCGGCTTCCACACCGAGTACAGCTCGCTGAAATTCGCGCTGTTCTACCTGGCCGAGTACATCAACATGATCACGGTGTCCGGGCTGGCCGCCACGCTGTTCCTCGGCGGCTGGCGCGCGCCGTGGCCGGTCACCGTGTGGTCCGGGGCGAATAGCGGCTGGTGGCCGCTGATCTGGTTCCTCGCCAAGGTGTTCCTCTTCCTGTTCTTCTTCATCTGGCTGCGCGGCTCGCTGCCCCGGATCCGCTACGACCAGCTGATGAAGCTCGGCTGGAAGGTGCTCATCCCCGGCGCGCTGGCCTGGACGATGATCGTCGCGACCATGCGGGTATGGCGCCGCGACGGCGGCAGCGTCGCCGTTTACGTGGTAGCCGGGGCGATCGTGGTGGTGCTGCTGCTGCTGGTGTGGACCTGGGACCTGTCCGCGGCGCGTGCCGCCGGGGCCGAGGGCGACGACGAGGGCGACGGCGACGGCGGCGGGCCAGCCGCGGGCCAGCCGGCCCCGACGGCTGCCGCGTTCCCGCTGCCGCCGATGGATTTGCCGCATTATCACGGCGTGGGCGTGGGCGTGGGCGTGGGCGTCGACGCCGGAGTCGGGGTCGGCCTGAGCGCGGGCCCGCCCGGCAGGCCCAGCGCCGTCAGCGCGGGGCCCGCCACGGTAGCCGACACCGCCAGGGAGGTGACCGGTGGCTGACTTCCTCGACCCGATCAAGGGGTTCGGGGTCACCTTCCGGCAGATGCTGCAGAAGGTCGACACCGTCTACTACCCGGAGGAGATGCTGCCGACCGCGCCGCGGTTCCACGGCCGGCATCAGCTCAACCGCTGGCCGGATGGCCTGGAGAAATGCATCGGGTGCGAGCTCTGCGCCTGGGCCTGCCCGGCCGACGCCATCTTCGTGGAGGGCGCCGACAACACCGACGAGGCGCGCTACTCCCCGGGAGAGCGGTACGGCCACGTCTACCAGATCAACTACCTGCGCTGCATCCTCTGCGGGCTCTGCGTCGAGGCCTGCCCCACCCGCGCGCTGACCATGACGAACGAGTACGAGCTCGCGGACGACAGCAGGGAGAGCCTGATCTGGACCAAGGAGCAGCTCGTCGTGCCGCTGCTGCCGGGCATGGAGGCGCCACCGCACCCGATGCGGCTCGGCGAGTCGGAGGTGGACTACTACAACCTCGGCGCGGCCGGGGTGGCGGGATCGGCCGCCGCGGCCGACGGCGAGGCGGCTGGCGCCGAGGAAGGTATTTCCGAGGACGCCGGCGCCGAGGATGGCAACTCTGCGGACGCCGGCGGCGGCGACCAGGACGGGGCCGGGCGGTGACGCACCCCCTGCTGCTGGCCACCAGCGCCGCCGCTGCCACCCAGGAAACCGCGTTCTGGGTGCTCGCCATCGGCTCGGTCGGCGCGGCCCTGGGCATGATCCTGGCCAGGAAGGCCGTGCACTGCGCCGTGCTGCTCGCCGTCGTGATGCTGGCTCTCGCCGTCATGTACGCGATGCAGGGCGCGCCGTTCCTGGCATTCGTGCAGGTGATCGTCTATACCGGCGCCGTGCTGATGCTCTTCCTGTTCGTGCTGATGATCGTCGGCGTGACGTCGGCCGACTCGGTCATCGAGACGATCAAGGGCCAGCGGCTCGCCGCCGGGGTCGGCGGAATCGGGCTGCTCGTGCTGCTCAGCCTGATCGTCGGCCAGGCCGCGATCGGGCCAGCCGCGAAGGCCGGGCCGGACTTCGGATCCGCGAACGTCGGCGGGCTTGCCGACCTCATCTTCACCCGGTACGTCTTCCCCTTCGAGGTGACCAGCGCCCTGCTGATCACCGCGGCACTTGGCGCCATGGTCCTCGCGCACCGCGAGCGCACCAGCCCGCGGCCGACCCAGCGGGATCTCTCCATCCGCCGGATGACCAGCGGGCGGCCGGCGCCGCTGCCGGGACCCGGCACCTACGCGCGGCACAACGCCGTGGACATGCCCGCCCTGCTGCCCGACGGCACGCACGCCAGGCTGTCGGTCAGCCCGGTGATGGCCGTCCGCGGCGAGCCGGCAACGGCGATCGCGGGCCAGGCTGAGCCCGCCGTGACGATCGCCGGCCAGGCCGGGCCAGCCCTGGCAGCCGGGCCCGGCCAGCCGGAGGCGACATCCCCCGGCGGTCAGCCGCTGCCTGGCGGCCAGCCGCTGCCCTCCGGCGAGGCGGCGGACGCCTGGCCGGAGGAGGCGGGCGCATGGCCGCAGCAGGCGGACGGCTGGCCGGAGACGGCGGACACCTGGCCCGGGGAAGGCGACTGGCCCGAGGAGGACCGGTGGTAAGCCCCGCGCATTACGTCGCGCTCGCGGTGATCCTCTTCGTGATCGGCGCCGTCGGCGTGCTGGTGCGGCGGAACGCGATCGTCATCTTCATGTGCGTCGAGCTGATGCTGAACGCGGTCAATCTCGCGTTCGTCGCCTTCGCCCGGATGCACGGGGCCCTGGACGGCCAGGTGATCGCGTTCTTCGTGATGGTGGTCGCGGCCGCCGAGGTAGTCGTCGGGCTGGCGATCCTGACCTCGATCTACCGTACCCGCAGGTCCGCGTCCGTCGACGACGCGAACCTGCTGAAATATTGACCCGGGGAGCTTCAGTGACAGGCTCAGTCGCGGCCATCCGCGCGCCGTCCGCCGCGGTGATGACGACCCTGCAGGCGGCCGGAGTCCAGCGCGCCGCGTGGCTGCTGCTCGCGTTCCCGCTGGCCGGGGCGGCGATCCTGCTGCTCGGCGGCAGGCGCACCAACGCCTGGGGGCACCTGGTCGGCGTCGCCATGCCGGTCGCGGCGTTCTGCTACGGGGTGATCGCGTTCGTCGCGATGCTCCGCTACCCGGCCATCCAGCGCAGCCGGGACATGACACTGTTCACCTGGATCGACGTCGGCCGGTTCCACGTGAACATCGGGCTGCAGCTTGACCAGCTGTCCATCAGCTTCGTGCTGCTGATCACCGGCGTCGGCTCGCTGATCCACATCTTCGCCGTCGGCTACATGGCCAATGATCCCGAGCGCCGCAGGTTCTTCGGGTACATGAACCTGTTCCTGGCGGCGATGCTGCTGCTGGTGCTCGCCGACAACTATCTCGGCCTGTACGCCGGCTGGGAGGGCGTCGGCCTCGCCTCCTACCTGCTGATCGGGTTCTGGCAGTACAAGCCCACCGCGGCGACGGCCGCCAAGAAGGCGTTCATCGCGAACAGGGTCGGCGACGCCGGGCTGTCGCTGGCGATCATGCTGATGTTCGCGACCTTCGGCACCGTCTCGTTCACCGGCGTCTTCAGCGCGGCCCACACGGCCAGCCAGCCCACGCTGACCGCGCTCGGGCTGCTGCTGCTGCTCGGGGCCTGCGGCAAGTCCGCGCAGCTTCCGTTGCAGTCCTGGCTGCTCGACGCGATGGAGGGCCCGACCCCGGTGTCGGCCCTGATCCACGCCGCGACCATGGTCACCGCCGGCGTCTACCTGATCGTCAGATCCAGCCCGATCTTCGACCTGTCGGCCGGCGCCCGGCTGGCCGTCACCATCGTCGGCGCGGCCACGCTGCTGTTCGGCGCGATCATCGGCTGCGCCAAGGACGACATCAAGAAGGCGCTGGCCGGGTCCACCATGAGCCAGATCGGCTACATGATGCTCGCGGCCGGCCTCGGCCCGGCGGGATACGTGTTCGCGATCGCGCACCTGCTGGCGCACGGCTTCTTCAAGGCCGGCCTGTTCCTCGGGGCCGGCTCGATCAAGCACGAGATGAACGACGAGGTGGACATGCGCCGCTTCGGCGGGCTGCGCACGGTCATGCCGGTCACGTTCGGCACGTTCCTGCTCGGCTACCTGGCGATCATCGGAGTCCCGCCGTTCTCCGGCTTCTTCACCAAGGACGGGATCGTCGAGGCCGCGTTCGACAAGGGCGGCACGTCGGGCTTCATCCTGGGCTGCGCGACCGTGCTCGGCGCCGCGATCACCGCGTTCTACATGACCAGGGTCATGTTCATGACCTTCGCCGGTGAGCGGCGCTGGGAACCGGACGCGCACCCGCATGAGGCACCGCCGGTGATGACGGTGCCGATGATCCTGCTGGCCGTCGGCTCGGTGTGCGCCGGCGGGTTCCTCGTCCTGGGCAGCAGGCTCGGCGGATTCCTCGCGCCGGTCCGCGGCGTCGGGCCCGAGCCGGCCGCTCACGGGGTGTTCACCGTGGCTGGCCTGGTGACCCTCGTGCTGGTGATCGCCGGGGTGGCGATCGCCTGGCGGATGTACGGGCGGCAGCAGGTTCCGGCGGTCGCGCCGGCCGGGAATTTCGCGATCGTCGCGGCGCGCAAGGACCTGTACGGCGACGCGATCAACGAGTCTGTCCTGATGCGGCCCGGCCAGTGGCTGACCCGGCTGTCGGTGTACTTCGACAACCGCGGCGTCGACGGGCTCGTCAACACGCTGGCCGCCACCATGGGCGGCACCTCGGGCAGGCTGCGCAGGGTGCAGACCGGATTCGTGCGCTCCTATGCCCTCTCGATGTTCCTCGGCGCGGTGCTGCTCCTCGGCGCGCTCCTTCTGGTGAAGCTCTAGAACTGGTGAGGCTGCGTATCCCATGAGCACATTTCCCTGGCTGACCGTCGCCGGCGCGATTCCGCTGGCCGGCGCGGTGGTGGTCGCGCTCACGCCGGGAGCGCCGGCCCCGGGCGGCGCGGCGGGCCAGCGCAGCAGGGACCAGCTTGTCAAGCGGGTGACGCTGGCCTCCTCGCTGACCACGCTCGCGGTCATCATCGCGATGGCGCTGCGCTTCTCCCCCGGCGGGCCCGACTTCCAGTTCAGCCAGAGCGTCAGCTGGATCCCGCAGTTCGGGGTGCGCTACGCGGTCGGGGTGGACGGCATCGCGCTCGTCCTGATCGTGATGACGGCCATCCTCATGCCGGTCGTCGTGCTCGCCTCCTGGAACGACGCCGAGGGCGAGTCAGGCCCGGCCGGCGAGGCTCCGCCGCGGCGGAGCGTGAAGACCTACTTCGCGCTGCTGCTGGTCCTGGAGACCATGATGATCGGCGTCTTCGCCGCGACCGACGTCTTCCTGTTCTACGTCTTCTTCGAGGCCATGCTCGTCCCGATGTACTTCATGATCGGCAGCTACGGCGTCGGCCAGCGGCAGTACGCGGCGGTCAAGTTCCTGCTGTACAGCCTGCTCGGCGGGCTGCTCATGCTCGTTGCCGTGATCGCGCTCTACGTGTACTCCGCCCGCGGCGGGCATCCGGGCACCTTCGCGTTCAGCTCCCTGGAGCACCTCAATCTCAGCCCGGTGACGCAGCGGTGGCTGTTCCTCGGCTTCTTCGTCGCGTTCGCGATCAAGGCGCCGCTCTGGCCGTTCCACACCTGGCTGCCGGACGCCGCCACCGCCGCGCAGCCGGGCGCGGCCGTGCTGCTGGTCGGCGTGCTCGACAAGGTCGGCACCTTCGGCATGATCAGGTACTGCCTGGAGCTGTTCCCCTCGGCCGCGCATTACTTCACCCCGCTGGTCATCGCGCTCGCGGTGATCGGGATCCTGTACGGCGCGATCGTGGCGATCGGCCAGGCCGATCTCAAGCGGCTGATCGCCTATACCTCGGTCTCGCACATGGGCCTGATCACGCTCGGCATCTTCGCGATGACCAGCCAGGGCCAGACGGGCGCGACCCTCTACATGGTGAACCACGGGTTCGCCACCGGGGCGCTGTTCCTGATCGCCGGATTCATGATCGCGCGGCGGCGCTCGCAGCTGATCGCCGACTACGGCGGCGTGCAGAAGGTCGCGCCGGTGCTCGCCGGGCTCTTCCTGATCGCCGGACTGGCCGGGCTTGCGCTGCCGGGGCTGTCCACCTTCGTCAGCGAGTTCCTCGTCCTGGTGGGCACCTTCACCCGGTACGAACTGCCGGCCGTGCTCGCCACCGTGGGGATCATCCTGGCCGCGATCTACATCCTGTGGATGTACCAGCGCACGATGACCGGGCCAGTCCGGGACAGCGTGGCCAGCATGCCCGACCTGCGGGCTCGCGAGCTCTGGGCGGTCGGGCCGCTGATCGCGCTGATCGTGGTGCTTGGCGTCTACCCGAAGCCCGTGCTCGACGTCATCAACCCGGCGGTGCACCAGACCCTCGTCCAGTTGCACTCGACCGATCCGGTTCCGCCCCATCCGGCCACCGCCGTGGCGCAGAAGGGAGGCGCCCGGTGACCGGCATCCTGGCCGCGGCCGCCCCGGCGATCAGCGCGCCGCACATCGAGTATGCCCAGCTCTCGCCGCTGCTGCTGGTCTTCGGCCTGGCCGTGGCCGGGGTGCTGGTCGAGGCGTTCGCGCCCAGGGCGGCGCGGCGCGGCATCCACCTGGTGCTGACGCTCGGCGGCCTGGCGGCCGCGTTCGTGCTGACGATCGTGGTGGCCTCGTCGAGTTCCCTCTTCGGCCACGGCAGCCCCGGGCGTATCGACGCGGTGCAGACCGTCGCGGTCGACCGGCCGACGCTGTTCATCTGGGGCACGATCCTCGTCCTCGCCTTCCTCAGCGTCCTGCTGATCGCGGAGTCCTCGCATGACATGAGCCCGTTCGTCGCGCAGGCGGCGGCGGTTCCCGGCAGCCCGGAGGAGCGCGAGGGGCTGGTGGCGGGCGCCGTCCACACGGAGGTCTACCCGCTGACCCTGTTCGCGGTCGGCGGCATGCTGCTGTTCCCGGCCGCCAACGACCTGCTCACCATGTTCGTGGCCCTGGAAGTGCTGTCGCTGCCGCTCTACCTGATGTGCGGCATGGCCCGCCGCCGGCGCCTGCTCTCGCAGGAGGCCGCGATGAAGTACTTCCTGCTCGGCGCGTACTCCTCGGCCTTCTTCCTCTTCGGCATCGCCATGCTGTACGGCTTCTCCGGCTCGGTCAGGCTCTCGGTCATCGCGGCGGCCGCCGCGTCCAACACCGGCAGCGCGACCCTGCTGTACGCCGGGATCGCGCTGCTCGGCCTCGGCCTGCTCTTCAAGATCGGCGCGGCGCCGTTCCAGAGCTGGAAGCCGGACGTCTATCAGGGCGCCCCCACGCCGATTACCGCACTGATGGCGTCATGCACGCTGATTGCCGCGTTCGGCGCGCTGCTCCGGATCTTCTACGTGGCGTTCGGCCAGCTTTCCTGGGACTGGCGGCCGGCGATGTGGGCCGTGGCGATCCTCACCATGGCCGTCGGCGCGATCATCGCGGTAACCCAGACCGACATGAAGCGGCTGCTCGCCTACTCCTCGATCGCGCAGGCCGGCTACGTGCTGACCGCGGTGATCGCGGCAAGCCCGGCCGGGCTCGCCGCGAGCCTGTTCTACCTGGCCGCCTACGGCGTGGCCGTGATCGGTGCCTTCGCCGTGGTGACGCTGGTGCGCGACCAGACCGGCGAGGCGGCGCACATGTCCCGCTGGGCCGGGCTCGGCCGCCGTTCGCCGCTCGTCGCCGGTGCCTTCGCCTTCTTCCTCATCACCTTCGCCGGTATCCCGCTGACCAGTGGTTTTACCGGGAAGTTCGCGGTATTTCAGGCGGCGATCGCCGGCGGGGCGCTGCCGCTCGTCATCGTCGGCGTGCTCAGCAGCGCGATCCTGGCGTTCCCGTATATCCGCGTCATCGTGCTCATGTTCTTCAGCGACCCCGCGCCCGACGGCCCGGCGGTGGTCGTGCCCAGCGTGTTCACCAGCGCCGCCGTCGCGGTGGGGGTGCTGGCTACCCTGGTACTCGGGGTGGTTCCGCAGCCGCTGCTGAGCCTCGCGAACCATGCCGCGAACCAGCTCTTCGTCCGCTGAGCGCCCGATCCGGCGGCGGCCCGCTGCCCTGGCCGGTCGTCGCGCGGCCAGGTTTCGGCCGGCGGCGAGGCTGGAATGTCCCGGATTACCGCGCCGTGGACATATCTTGGGCGCGGCCTGGTAGTTGCCGCCCGAGGGCTGGCCCGCGGGCGGCGCTGTTACACCGATGAAGGAGCCCGAGTGATCACCGTCGTTCCCGTGGAACTCGCTGACGCGGCGCTGGCGGCCGACGTCGTCGATGGCCTCGCCCTGGTCGAGGACGGCCTGCGGGAGGCCGCGCGGGCGCAGGAGGCACTGCTGGCCGAGACGTCCGGCTACCTGATGGACGCGGGCGGCAAGCGGTTCCGCGCCACGCTGGTGCTGCTCGCCGCGCAGTTCGGCAACCCCAGGGACGAGCGGATCGTGCCCGCCGCCGTCGCGATCGAGCTCACTCATCTGGCCACCCTCTACCACGACGACGTGATGGACGAGGCGGCGGTCCGGCGCGGCCAGCCGAGCGCGAACTCGCGCTGGGACAACACCGTGGCGATCCTGACCGGCGATTTCCTGTTCGCCCGCGCGTCGTCGATCCTGGCCGACCTCGGCGCCGAGGCGATCAGGATCCAGGCCGCTACCTTCGCCCAGCTGGTGAGCGGCCAGATCGCCGAGACCGTCGGGGCACGTCCAGGAGAAGATCCGCTCGGCCATTACATGAAGGTGGTGACCGACAAGACCGCGTCGCTGATCGCCACCGCCGGCCGGTTCGGCGCGATGTTCTCCGGCGCCCCGGCCGGCATCGCCGCGCGGATCGCGCCAGCCTGCGAGGCGCTCGGGGTGGCCTTCCAGCTTTCCGACGACATCCTTGACGTCGCCAGCGAGTCCGCCGAGTCGGGCAAGACGCCGGGCACCGACCTGCGCGAGGGCGTGCTGACGCTGCCGATGCTGCATGCCATCCGCTCGGCCCGGCCGTCGGACATGCGGCTCGCCGAGCTGCTCGGCAGCGAACTCACCGATCCGGCGCTGCACGCGGAGGCGCTGGCGCTGCTGCGTGCCCATCCGGCGATGGGCATGGCCAGGGCGGATCTGAGGCGCTGGGCCAGCCTCGCCCGCGGCGAGATAATGGCACTCCCCGACGTTCCCGCGCGCGCCGCGTTCGAGGCGCTCTGCGCTTTCGTCGTGGACCGCACCGGCTGACCGCATCGCCCGGCGCGTTCCAGCCCCCACCAGGGGAGCCGCGATACCATGTGTGCGATGAGAACCTCCGGGCGCACTGCGAACGATGAGGCTGCGCCTGAGCTGGCCGCCGAGGTGATGGCAGGCGCTCCGCCGCCGAGGGACAGCGATTTCGTGCAGTCCCTCGACCGGGGGCTCGCCGTCATCCGGTCGTTCGGCCCGGACCGGGAGCGGCTGAGCCTCAGTGAGGTAGCGCGGGCCACCGGGCTGACAAGGGCCGCCGCCCGCCGGTTCCTGCTGACGCTCGTGAAGCTGGGCTACGTGCGCAGCGACGGGCGGGAGTTCTCGCTCCGGCCCCGGGTCCTCGAGCTCGGCTATGCCTACCTGTCCGGGCTCGCCCTGCCGGATGTGGCGGCGCCGCATCTTGAGGAACTCGTGGCGAAGCTGCGCGAGTCGTCGTCGATATCCGTACTCGACGGCCACCATGTGGTCTACGTCGTGCGAGTGCCCACGAAGCGGATCATGACAGTGGCGATCTCGGTCGGCACCAGGTTCCCGGCCTACGCGACATCCATGGGCCGGGTACTACTCGCGGCGCTGAGCGCCGACGAGCTCGATCGCTACCTGTCCGATGCGGTCCTCGAGCCGCTCACGGCGCGTACCGTCACCGATCCCGGCAGGCTCCGGGCGATCATCGGCGAGGTGGCGCGGCAGGGCTACGCGATCGTTGACCAGGAACTCGAGGAAGGCCTGCGAGCGGTCGCCGTCCCCATCCGCGGCGCCGCCGACGTCGGGGCCGCGGCCATCAACGTGTCCGCTCACGCCAGCCGGGTGAGCATCGAGTCGCTACGCGGCGAGGTCCTGCCGTCGCTGCTGGAGACCGCCCGCCAGATCGAGGCGGATCTGCAGGCGCAGGGACCGGCCTAGCCGGCGCTGGCCTGCGGTCCACCCCCAGGCGGCGGCCGGCGCTGCGGGGAATGACGGGCCCCGGATTTTCCGTTACAAACCGCGGGAGATCAGCCGTGCGGCCCGTCGCGCGTTTCGCATGGCGGCCGGGCGGCCGAACATGGCGGGCAGGCCGCTCCGCCAGTCCCCGTAGTGACGGGGCAACCCGGAGGAGGCAACAGTGGGCGTATTCGGTTTTCACAAGACCCGGATGATCACGGCAGACGAGGCGCTGCCCGGGCGGACGTCGCCGATGCCGGTATCCGCGCGGCACGCCGTGCTCGACGCGCCGCTGCGGCCGCCGTATCCTGCGGGTGCCCAGATCGCCGAGTTCGCGCTCGGCTGTTTCTGGGGCGCCGAGAAGACCTTCTGGCAGACGCCGGGCGTGATCACCACCGCGGCCGGATACGAGGGCGGCATCACGCCGAACCCGACGTACGAGGAGGTCTGCAGCGGCCGGACCGGCCACGCCGAGGCTGTGCGCGTCGTCTTCGACCCGGCCAAGGTCAGCTACGGTGAGCTGCTCCGCGTCTTCTGGGAGTCGCACGACCCGACCCAGGGCATGCGGCAGGGGAATGACAGGGGCACCCAGTACCGGTCAGCGATCTTCTACGCCAGCCCGCAGCAGGAGGCCGAGGCGCGGAAATCGCTGGCGGCTTACCAGCAGCGGCTGACCGACGCGGGATACGGCGAGATCACCACGGAGGTGGCCCCGGCCTCGGAGTTCTACTTCGCGGAGGACTACCACCAGCAGTACCTCTCGGCCGGCAAGAACCCGCACGGGTACTGCCCCGATCACGGGACGGGCGTGTCCTGCCCAATCGGCGTCGTGAAGGCCAGCGGCCCGCTCGGCGGCGTCAAGGCGGACGGCTGAGCCCGGGCATCTGGGTGAGGTCCGGCCGGAAAAACCCTACAGTGTAGTTTCCTGCCGACTGACGGTGACCTCAGCGGACTGGCGGAGGGCCAGCAGCATGGCTGGGACTGTGCTGTCGCTGTTACCGCAGCGGAGTCCCAGCCACGCTGATAGTTCTCGTGAGCTGCCTGACTACCTGACCGGCGCGCTAACTGGCGCCCGGTCACGGGATGGGCGGCCCGGGCCTGGTGACCGCGAAAAGGACGTAGCCGTAGGTCAGGCCGGTCGCTGCCGGGTTCCTGGCCAGCCAGGCGTCAGTGACCGGATCAGGGAACTCGATCCGGAGGACCGCCCGCAGGTCCGCCCTGCTGGCAAAGCGCCACTCGGAGCGGACCGCGTGGCGGGTGGCTCCCCGGTCGCGCCACCAGCCATCGATGGTCTTCGAGCTGCTGGCCGGCGGGGACGACGACGCGACCGCGAGCAACTCGGCGAACTGTCCCCAGTGATGGTCGTTGTCGACGACGACGAGGCTGCCGCCCGGCCTGAGTACCCGCAGCACCTCGGCGAGCCCCGCGTCGCCGCCGGGGATGAGAAAGTACGCGAACCTCGCGTGCACCACGTCCGCGGAGCGGTCCGCCAGGGGCAGGTGCTCCGCCGATCCCGGCAGTACCTGCACGATCGGCAGGTCGCTGGTCCGGCCGGCCGCCCTGGCGCGCAGCGCCGGATCCGGCTCGATACCGATCACCCGGCTGGCATCCGTCGCGTAGACAGGAAGCCAGAAGCCGGTTCCGCAGCCCAGGTCCACGAGTACGCGACCGTCCCACGGCGCCAGGCTGCGCATCGCCGCGAGCACATGCCCGCCAGGATCGAGCGCGCGGTTCTCGATCTCGTAGATGCCGGGGTGCCCGCCGATGTTCGGCGCGAAGCGCCAGTCGGGGAACGCAGCCCGGGCGGCGGCGGTGGTGCGCGGGCCGGCGCTGGCCTGGTTGCCGATCACGGGATCCGCTCGTCGGGCGTGCCCCAGGACGGCTGCGGCGCGGACGGCGGGGTGACGTGCGTCGCGTCAGGGTTCAGCTCGTGGTTGATCACTTCCGCGACGGCCTGGACGGTGTCGACTCCGTACGTCATGCCCGGGTTGCCGCGCGTCAGCACGGCGATCCGGTAGCTGCGGTGATGGCCGGTGAAAAGTCCGATGCTGTTGATGACCCAGAGGAGCGGGTCCGGCAGCCAGCCGTTCTTCACGTGCGCGGTGAGCTTAGTGGGCGCGCCGGCGGTGACGCCCCAGCGCTGCGAGGGAACGACGCTGGCCATCAGCGACAGCGCGTAGGAGCGCGAGGGCTTGTCGAGCACCGACTTCCTGCTCTTCAGCTGTTTGAGCAGGAGCAGCTCGTCGTGCGCGGTGACCCGCGTCAGGCCCCAGTAGATACCAGGGCCCAGATGGGTGTGGGTCATCTTCGCCAGGTTCAGGAAACGCTGGAGATGCCGCCTGCCGACCTCGTCCCACAGCGCGCTCGCAGCCGTGTTGCTCGACTCGGTGATCATCTCCGTGGTGAGCGTCACCTGGTCAGGGGAAAGGTCGCGGTGCTTAGCCATCAGGTGGCGCAGCAGGGCGCCGAGGATGATCACCTTGGCGACGCTGGCCGCGTGAAAGTGCCAGCCCTGATGGAGCTTGCACGTCACGCCGGTGCGCGAGTCCGCTACCTTGAGGCCGACGATGGAGGACCGCCCCGCCAGCGCGGCCGCGATGTCCCGCGACATCCTGGACGCGAGCGGGTGGTGCCTGTCCGTGGCCGTCGTGCAAACGACCGAGAGCGCCGCCGCCGGAGTGCTCGCGCCAGCCAGAGTCACCGCGCTGGCGGGCGAGCCGCTGGCCGGCCCTGTCAGGGCACCCGCCGCTGTCGTGAGCAGGGATAGCGCGAGTCCGAGTATCAGCACCGCGAGCAGCCTGGGGACGGGCCTGCGGCTCATTGGTTACCCCTCTGCACGGAGGATCCGCACGTGCTGACCGGCCATAGGCGGCTGGCGGGGACCACGGGCGGCTGGCGGGGACCACGGGCGGCTGGCGGGGAGTCAGCCGACCTGCCAGGTGTCAGGACCCGCCAGGAGCGCGGCCAGGTTACCGTCGCCCTGGTGCTGCCGTGCGTCCTCGATCTGGCCGGACATCAGCTCGTCATAGCTGGGCCGCGGCGTCTGCCGGAAGACGCCAATCGGGGAATGCGCGAAATCCGCCGTGTCCAGCCTGGACAGCGCGAACGCGTACGACGGGTCGGCGGCGTGCGCGTCATGCGTCAGCAGCGTCTCGGGATCCGCGCCAGCCACGTCGACCGCCTCTAGCGAGCCGTAGCGGCTGAACCGGAGGCCCAGGCCGCCGTCGGCGCCGAACCGCACCGGCTCGCCGTGCTCCAGCCGGATCAGCCGCTCGTCCCGCGATCCCGGCGCGGTGACCGGGGCGAACGCGTCGTCGTTGTAGATCGGGCAGTTCTGGTAGATCTCCACGAACGCGGTGCCGCGATGATCGGCCGCCGCCCGCAGGATCCCGGTCAGGTGCTTGCGGTCCGAGTCGATCGTCCTGGCTACGAAGCTCGCCTCGGCGCCGAGCGCCAGCGACACCGGGTTGAAGGGGGTGTCCAGCGAGCCGAACGGGGTCGACTTGGTTACCTTCCCCTGCTCAGAGGTCGGTGAGTACTGGCCCTTGGTCAGCCCGTAGATCCGGTTGTTGAAGAGCAGGATCTTGATGTTCACGTTGCGGCGGAGAGCGTGGATCAGGTGGTTCCCGCCGATGGACAGCGCGTCACCGTCCCCGGTGATCACCCAGACCGACAGGTCGGGTCGCGACGCCGCCAGGCCGGTCGCGATCGCGGGCGCCCGGCCGTGGATCGAGTGCATGCCGTAACTGTTGACGTAATAGGGCAGCCGGGAGGAGCAGCCGATGCCGGAGATGATTACCAGGTTCTCGCGCGGGATCTCCAGCTCTGGCAGGAACGCCTGGAACGCGGCCAGGATCGCGTAGTCGCCGCAGCCGGGGCACCAGCGGACTTCCTGGTCGGATTTGAAGTCCCTGGTGGCGAGCTTCGCGTCGGCCTTCGGCACCAGGGTCAGCGACGCGGGCCTGCGCGGGCTGTCCGGGTGGTCGGCGCCGTCGTTCGCCCGGCTGTCGTGCTCCCCGCCGTGCCGCGACGGGCCGAGGTCAGACGGCAGGCCGAGGTCAGACGGCAGGCCGAGGTCAGACGGCGGGCCGAGGTCGGACGAGCCGCGGTCAGACATTGGCGATCACATCCTGGATGACTCCGGCCAGCTCGGCGGCGCGGAACGGGAGCCCGCGCACCCGGTTGTAGGAGATCACGTCGGTCAGGTAGCGGCCGCGCAGTAGCAGCGCGAGCTGGCCGAGGTTGATCTCGGGGACGAGCACCTTGTCGTAGTCGAGCAGCACGTCGCCGAGGTTGGCGGGGAACGGGGAAAGGTGTCGCAGGTGCGCCTGGGCTACCGAGCCGCCTGCCATCCGCACCTCCCTGACCGCCGCCCCGATCGAGCCGTAGGTCGAGCCCCAGCCGAGCACCAGGACCCGCGCCTGCCCGTCCGGGTCGTCGACCTCGACTGGCGCGATATCGGCCGCGATCCCGTCGATCTTGGCCTGGCGCAGCCGCACCATCTTGTCGTGGTTGTCCGGGTCGTAGGAGATGGTGCCGTCGCCGTCGGCCTTCTCGATGCCGCCGATCCGGTGCTCAAGGCCCGGCGTTCCCGGGACGGCCCAGGGCCGGGCAAGCGTCCGCGGATCCCGCTGGAACGGCAGGAAACCTGGGTCGTCATCGGCACCGGAACCTTCGTTCCGAATGGCGAACTTGAACTCATCCCTGAGCCTGGCCAGGCCATCGGCACTCGGGATGAGCCACGGCTCGGATCCGTTGGCCAGGTACCCGTCCGACAGGATGATCACCGGCGTGCGGTACTTCACCGCGATCCGTACCGCCTCGATCGCTATGTCGAAGCAGTCGGACGGGGTGGCGGGCGCGACGACCGCGACCGGTGACTCGCCGTTCCGGCCGTAGAGCGCCATCAGCAGGTCGGCCTGCTCGGTCTTCGTCGGCATGCCGGTCGACGGCCCCGCGCGCTGGATGTCGCAGATGATCAGCGGCAGCTCCACGGACGCCGCCAGGCCGATCGTCTCGGCCTTCAGGCACATCCCGGGGCCCGATGTGGTGGTCACGCCCAGGCTGCCGCCGAAGGACGCGCCGAGCGCCGCGCCGACGCCGCTGATCTCGTCCTCCGCCTGGAACGTGCGGACGCCGAACTGCTTGAGCTTGGACAGCTCGTGCAGGATGTCCGAGGCCGGGGTGATCGGGTAGGCGCCGAGGAACAGCGGCAGGCCGGAGCGCCTCGACGCGGCGACGAGCCCGTAGGAGAGCGCGCTGTTGCCGGTGATGTTGCGGTAGATGCCGGGCGCCTGGGCGGACGGCTTGACCTCGTACTGGACGGAGAACGCCTCCGTGGTCTCGCCGAAGTTCCAGCCTGCCTGGAAGGCGGCGATGTTCGCCTTCCTGATCTCGGGCCTGGCCGCGAACTTGGACTCCAGGAACTTCATCGTGCCCTCGGCCGGGCGGCTGTAAAGCCAGGAGAGCATGCCGAGCGCGAACATGTTCTTGGCGCGCTCGGCGTCCTTCCTGGATACCTCGCAGCCCTCCAGCGCCTTGACCGTCATCGACGTGATCGGCAGGGCGTGCAGCTGGTAGGCCGACAGCGAGCCGTCCTCCAGCGGGTTGGCTTCATAGCCAACCTTGGCGAGGTTCCGCTTGGTGAACTCGTCGGTGTTCGCGATGATGTCCGCGCCGCGGGGCACGTCACTGAGGTTCGCCTTGAGCGCCGCCGGGTTCATCGCGACAAGCACGTCCGGCGCGTCGCCGGGCGTGAGGATGTCGTGGTCGGCGAAGTGGAGCTGGAAGCTCGACACCCCGGGCAGGGTGCCCGCCGGCGCGCGGATCTCGGCGGGGAAGTTCGGCAGGGTCGACAGGTCATTGCCGAACGAGGCCGTTTCCTGGGTGAACCGGTCGCCGGCGAGCTGCATGCCGTCGCCGGAATCGCCCGCGAACCTGATGATGACACCATCGCGTTGCTGGACCTGCTTGGTCACAGTGGGAGGACCTCCTCCGCGCGCCGCAGCCGGGCTACCTGACACGGTGACGGCGTGCGTCCTTTCAGCACCGGCCCGCGGCCGGTGCGCGAAGTCTGGTTTACGTGCATTACCTACGACATGTAGTCGACGGATCGGCGCATGCGCTCCTGAGCTGCCGTAACGCTCTCGCTACCCGCCAATCTGCCAGCTGACGTGCCCCGGGGACGTAGCATAACGCGATTCTATGACAGAACTCCGCTGAGACGAGCTCTCTCTGTAACATGACGCGCCGGGAAGCCCGGGGCCGCGGTGGGGCTGCGGCGGCCGGGCCGCCGAGGGGCCGCGGCGGCTGACCGCCACGCCGTTGCGCATGCCCTGGTGCGCAACCTGTGGTCATCGGTTTCTGTTTTGTCCGTATGCCAGCTATGCTCACTAAGCGTGGCAACAACATCGCTCTATGAATTGTCTACCCCATGACCTGCGGATCCGCCGCATGGCCATCGGGCGTTGTTCGGTCCACCGCCGGGTCCAGGGGGTCCCGGGCCGGCGGATCTTCCCGCCCGACAGGAGGCCGCGAAACGCATGAATGATCCTACCGAGGAACGCATTCCCGACAGCTCGGTCGCCGTGCCAGAGCCACGGGCTTCCCGGGGTCCGGTGCAGGATCCGTCCGCCGCGCTTGATCCGCCGCAGGAGCCCGGAGTGCGCCGCGCCAACGTGCGCGACGCACTCGAGACCGCACTCGACGGAGCCAAGCTCTGCCGCCGGGACCAGCAGTTCCTGAGCAGGCTGATCAAGTGGGATAAGCGGAACGCCGCAGCCATGGTGTCGCTGCTGTGGCGGGCGCGACTAGCGGGGCGCGCTGAGGTGACGCTCAGCCCGGACCAGCTGGAGGTCGTGCTGGCCGCGCTCAGCGACGCCGCTACCTACCGGGACTCCGGCGCTGACTCGCTGGGATGCTGGGACTGCGAGAACGTCCCCGGCGGCTGGTGCTCCGAGCATGCCAAGGACAGGGACCGCGCGCGTGCCTGCACAGACCTCCGGTCGGAACTTGGCTCGGGCGAGGGCAGCCTGCGGGCCCTTCCGCCGAGCCGAGTGGGTCAGCAGGGCAGCATTACGAGCGTGGCCTCGTGATCGTGGCCTGGCGTCAGCGGTAGTTGACGAACTGCAGGGCGAGATCGAATTCCTTGCCCTTCAGGATGCTGATGACCAGCTGGAGATCGTCCTTCTTCTTGGCGGAGACGCGTAGTTCGTCGCCCTGTACCTGGGCGCGGATCCCCTTGGGCCCCTCGTCCCTGATGATCTTCGAGATCTTGCGCGAGTCCTCCTGCGAGATGCCCTCCTTGAGCCCGACCGTCAGCCGGTACTCCTTGCCCGACGGCCTGGGATCGGCCGGATCGAGGATCTTCAGCGAGACGGAGCGCCGGACGAGCTTGTCCTTGAAGACGTCGAGCACCGCGCTGGCGCGTTCCTCGCTGTTGGCCTTGATCTCCACGGCGTCATCGCCTGACCAGGCGATGGACGCCCCCACGCCGCGAAAGTCGAAGCGCGTCCCGACCTCCTTGGCTGCCTGGTTCAGCGCGTTGTCGACTTCCTGGCGGTTGATTTTCGACACGATGTCGAACGATGATTCCGAAGCCACGGTCCCAGGTTAGACGGCGGCGGCCCGGCCGGCACGGCGGATGGGCCCGACGCGTCGATCGTGTCGGGTTCGCTCGGGTTCGCATCGGGGTTCCGCATGCTGCCGTCGAGTGCGCGTTCCGCTATCCTTCACTGTGCCGTCCGGTCGAGGCGGCGCGCGGCAGGTTGCCCGAGTGGCCAAAGGGAGCGGTCTGTAAAACCGTCGGCTAAGCCTACGTTGGTTCGAACCCAACACCTGCCACCACCAGCAAAAACGGCCCCTGAGCAGCGGAAACGCGGCCAGGGGCTGGCTTTGCCCGGTGCGGCTATATGCGACCGGGGGCAGGCGTATGCGGGTGGCTGTGCCCAATACGTGCCCAAGATCGCCGGATTACTAGTCACCGAGACCGCCCGGCTCGCTCGCGGCTTCGCCGTCGTCTGGCGCGGTCGCTTCAAGGATGCGCCGCATGGCCTCATCCTGCTTCCCGGAGATGCACTTGGCGTAGACCCGCAGTAGCACCTCCACGCTGTGCCCTGCCCACTCGGCGACCTGCGGCGGGGCGACCCCGGCGTTGAGCCATGTCGAGACGGCGGCGTGACGGAGGTCGTAGGGACGGCGAGCCAGGAGCGAGGCTGCTTCGGGGCCGCCGAACGCTGCGGCGCGTGCCTGGTGAAAGACCGCGAGGTAGGAACGGTCGGTGAGAGCGCCGCCGCGAGCGCCGACGAACACGCGGCCCTGCGATCCGGTGCCGTGCCGCTCGAGATGGGAGCGAAGCAGCAGGACGAGTTCGGGGTGCACTGGCACCGTCCGGGTTTCACCCGGTGCTCGGTGCTTGAGTTCGCGTCGCTCCCTTGGGCGGCCGTTGTCAGTCCAGTGCGAGCCGCTGCGCGGCTCGGAGTGCGTCAGCAGCATTTCTCCCCACCCTTCATCGGGCAGGTTGACAAGGTTGTCCTGGCGGAGTTCCGCGGCTTCCTCCGGGCGCAGCGCGGCGTAGTACATGCAGCCGAAGAAGGCCACCATTCGCTCGCCACGCAAGCCCTGGGAGCCTACGGCGGCCAGGAGCCGCCGGGCCTGGTCGCCATTGACCACCGCTCGGGGGTCCACGGTCTTGAGCGTGCGCGGCCGGGTCCACTTGACGGCTTTGAGCGGGTTAGCGGACAGTGCGTTGATCTCGATCGCGTACTGCATGGCGTTGTTCAGCACGGCACGCTTGCGGTTCGCGGTGTTGGCTGCTGCGGCAGTTCCGTCTTTTTTCTTGCTGATGCGGTCGAGTAGAGCGCGGGTGCGCTGGGCGCCGGTTCCGGGCCGGGTGAGGTCGGCTATGGGGATGGTGGCGGTTTCCAGCCAGCTCAGCACGTCGGCTATGTCCTGGGGAGGCGTGCCTTTTCCGCGTAGCCGCTCGCTGAATGCCCAGGTTCTCAGGGCGTGGCGAACGTCGTCGCGCGGGTACGGGCTGTCGTCGCGCAACAGCATGGCCTCGGTGGCGTCGGTGAGAGCTTCGGCGATCGGACGGCGGTGGTTAGGCGCGGCATAGGGCCACTTCGCGGCGGCGTAATCGAGGGCCAGGGCATACCAGCTCATCGACGGCTCTTCGCGTTTCCAGGAATAAGGGCGTCCGGTCACGATGCTGAACGCCTGCCCGGCTCTGGCAGCCGTCAGCAGGGAGCTGCGGAAGCTGTCAGCTTGCGCGGCGTTGCGGAACGGTTCCTTCCATGCCTTGCCGTCGATCTTCCACCGCACCCAATAGGTGGTTACCCTGGTGCCCTTGTACGTTCCGGTCTTGTAGACCCGCACGCTGTAACTCGCGTCGTCCATCACGCTGCCTCTTCGCGCGCGGCGAGCCATCGCTGATACTCCGCCCGACGGATGCGGAGGCTTCCGTTCGGCAAGGTCAGGCATCGCGGTGCCTTGTTCTTAGCGCGCCACTCGTAGAAGGTCCGGCGGCTGATTTCCAGGTCGGCGCATACCTGCGCGATGGTGAGCTTGTCACCGTAAGGGAAGTCGGCAGTCTGGCCGGTGCGGCTCATAGGCACATCACTCCTCCTTCGGTAGTCGGACTGGTTACTGATCACGCGGCGGCGATGGCCGACTGATCGTGAGCGCGGGCGCGGGCGGCGGAGGCGAGGGCGAGTTCGGCGTCGGGGATGACGGTGTGCGCGGGTCCGTCGTAGGTCCAGGTGGACAGGATCAGGACGATGGTGCCGTCGAGGGGCCGGTCCCAGGGGTCGCGTTCGCCTTCGGGGTGGCGCTGCTGGCGGCGGTGCTCGGTGCGGGCGCGGCGGAGCTGGCCGAAGGTGACGGAGTAGCGCTGGCTTTTGGACAGGAAGTGGCCGCCGTGGCCGAGCTGGTGCGCCCAGCGGCAGAGCCGGGAGGGCCGCTTTCCGGGGGTGAGCCTGCCGCCGCCGAGTTCCCATGCGGTGGTGATCATCTGCTGGTAGTGGGCGGGGCAGTGCAGCGTGTCGAGGTCGTGGCGGGTGGTGATCCGCGTGCCGGGCAGGCCGGGGGCTTCGATGTCCTTGGTGGCGTACTTGGCGATGTAGTTCCCCACGGCCTGCGGCGGCAGTTCCTGGCCGGTGGCGGGGAGCTGCCGGCCGGGGTCGCGGCGGATGGGCCGGACGTGGATCTGGGCGCCGAACCGCAGTGTCATGACGGGCGCGGCCGGGTGGTCGTCGCCGGGTCCGACGGGGAGGCGGACGGCGGCGGCGGCGGTCGCGATGGCCTGGCTGAGCAGCGCGGTGGTGAACGCGGGGCCGGGCGGCTGGCAGGTGCCGCCGGGGGCATCCAGGCGGATCACGGCGTGGTAGTGGATGACGCCGCGGGCCTGGCCCTCGGCGACCTTGACGAACCGGACGGCCACCTGGCGGCGTAGTTCGCGGTGGGTGAGCCCGGCGTGACGGGCCAGGTGGCGGGGCAGGTAGGTGAGGAACCGTTTCCACAGGTCCCCGGCGTGGGCGTTGAACAGCACGGCGGCGGTGTAGTCGTAGCAGCCGGGGCACAGCGCCCGGCCGAGCAGCGGGTCACCGGCGGCGTGGCGGCGGGGGCAGGAGATGTCGCGGCCGTGCGGGCATGCCCGTATTGCCGCGTCGCGGCGGGGGCGGCAGGGCAGGATCGTCTTGCCGCGCTTGCGGCGCGAGTGCACCGGCCCGAACGACGGCGCGGTGAACGTCGCGAACACGCACGGATGGGAGGCAACAGTGCCGGGTATGCCCTTGCCGCCGGTCAGCCCGGCGCGGACGAGCTGCCGGGCGTCGCGCTTGTACACCTGGGAGCAGGCCGGGCAGGCGGACTCGCGGCGGTTGCCGCAGGCGACGTGCAGGACCCCGCCGGGCTCGTCGCTGGTGGAGTACACCGGCCGCAGTTCCCCGGTGGCCAGGTCGACGGCGTCGATCCGGCCCTTGAGCCGGATCGGGTGCTGGCAGCAGCCGGTGCGCTCGGCCTGGCGGATTTCCT
>Ga0302325_10001270_pt1 | contig 65022 bp, 45 predicted proteins | sample Palsa_T0_2_FD_201948 | JGI IMG/M metagenome (GOLD analysis project Ga0302325, IMG submission 201948) | Peat permafrost microbial communities from Stordalen Mire near Abisko, Sweden - Palsa_T0_2 | ecosystem: Environmental > Terrestrial > Soil > Palsa > Peat permafrost | place: Sweden: Abisko...
GCTTCGCCGGCACCTGGGTGGACAACCCGAGCCGATTGGCGGCCACGGCACCGGATGGTATTACGCGGCTCCCCGTCTGGCGCCCGATGGCGTCGGCGATTGCGTCAATGTTGGGTGCAATCGGAATGCGAAGACGGCGATTCATTTGGGGATAGTGGTAAAGCCCACGGCCGAGCCGCTCAAGCTTGCCGTTGTGAGTCAGGCGCGATAGAGCTTGGTCTGCCGCATCACGGCTGCCGATATCGAGAAAGTCTTTTGGCGTGAATACCGCGCCGCGCCCGGAAGAGCGTATCCGGTCAAGAACATTTTCCCTCATGGTGTCCATAGTCGCCTCTTACTGTCAGAATAGCGTAGACGGATTTCTGACGGCTTATTATACGCCAGAAAGTGATTCGGTCCACATGTTCTATCGGCAATCGCGCCGGGAAGCTGTCAGAAATACGTGGGCGTTTTCCTGACAGAATTTATATCACCCTTTCATCCCGGACTTCACTGTGGAATTTGCCCCATATGCTGCCCCATGAATCAGGGTCTTGTCAGGTCCCTCGCCGCTGATTTTGTCCGTTAGATGCTTTCGCGGGCAAACACCCCGGAGGTTGATATGATTTCCTGCTCCATTTCTTGCGCGCAATGAGAGCGAGGTTGTCCCCCGAAAAAGGTCTGAGATCGGCGCGAGGTTGGGATAATTCTTTCTTGCCCCATTTTGTGCCCCATACGATTTGAAAAACATGGCAAATATGGGTACCATGGAGCATCAAGAGCAGTGGACGTAAACCATTGCTATTGCTGCAAATAACGGCGGCATCTGGAACTTACGGTTATGAGCGAATTACGCTCATAACCCGGAGGTCGGAGGTTCGAATCCTCCCCCCGCTATGAAAATTGGCCTTGGCGTTATCGCCAAGGCCGATTTTTTTGATCACCTCGTTACGAACCTCCGACATTGATCGATGGAATGCCGGAAGATCGATTCAGGCTTGAGGAGCGAGTCAGAAACTCGACCGCGCTATTCATGGACGCATATCCGCTCCTGACGACCATCGACCAAAAATAAAGCGCAATTGGGGATTTCATGAGTTCTCCGATCACGGCGCGCTTGATAGGTTGTCAGAAGCAATGCATCTGCTTCAGGCAGAAAATTATAATCTTCGGAAGACTAACTAAAGGGCAATCCGGCTGAAGCCGGAAGACCCGTTAACGAGTAAGCCGACGCAATTGAACACCGCGCGTGTTCTTTGCGTCGGCTTTTTTGTTCTCCTCTGGATCAGTGTCCACTTATTAAAGGTAATCGAATGAGAACCAGTACCACAGAAGAAGTCACCTTGACACCGCCGAACGAAACGGAACACCGCGCAATCGTGGATACCCATCGGCACCCGATCGGACCCAAGCTCGCAGACAAGATGGCGAAACGAGGCTTTTACGACCCGAAACAAGAATTCCCGCAGACCAACGCTCAGGACTTAATCGGCTACCGCGAGTTTTACGATCTGGACTACGCTATGACCAGGCAGCGTGCGGAGGGCGTCACCCTCAGCATTGCCAGTAATGGCGGCGAGGTGGACTGGTTTGCGCGGGATATGCTTCAAGTCAGCACCGTCGAGGCCCTCAAGTTCTTGAACGATGAATACCTGGAGATCAGCGATCGCTATCCCGGCGAGTTCGCGCTGATGGCTAATGCACATGCCCTCGAAGAGGGCTGTCGGCCGATTGTCGAGGAGATGATCCGCCACGGCGGCGCCAAGGCGATTGCGGTGGCGTCCAGCTACGGAGACGGCGCGGATCGCGCCTACCTCGACAGCCCCAAGGCCGAATGGTTATGGGAGTTTGCCGAAGCGAATGACATCCTGGTCCACATTCATCCACCCATGCTGTCGGTCGGGCACGAGGTGCTCATGCAGTACCGCCTCAACGAGGCGGTCGGCCGTCCCTTCGATTCGACCGTCAACGGTGCCCGGATGATCGGCTCCGGCTTGTTTGACCGTCACCCAAAGCTACAGGTCCTGATCGTCCACATGGGCGGTGAACTCGCGTCGATCCTTGGTCGTCTCGAATTCACTTGGCGCCTCAACTACAACGGGGTCCGCAACCCGCCAACCGGCAGGCCTTACAAAAACGAGCGGCCCCCATCCGACTACTTCAAGACCAACATTCTCGTCGACTGCATGGGGTTCAACCCAATTGGACTGCGAGCCGCGATTGAAATGTGCGGTGTGGACCGAGTGGTGTTCGGCTCCGATTACGGTCCGATCCCATACGGGATCAAAGAGCATGTGCAGATCGTCGAAGACGTGCTTCCGAACCCGGTTGACCGCCAACAGGTGCTCTGGAAGACAAGCAACAGAGTATTCCGCCTGGGTCTTGTCGATACCGATCTCAAATCTTCCGTCGGGAAATTCAATGGGGTCGGGAGGGTCGCGAGTCATTGACAGCGGAAGGGGAAAATCTTCTGCGTTCATCTGCCGCACAGGGCTTTCCGATAAATAGGGTATAGCACACGCTCGACTTCAACCACCAGGTTTTTGAAGAAGATAAAGCCATCGTCGAAACCTAACACCCCGAAGACCTGCCGCTGGACCTCTCCGAGGAAGCTCACATCACCGCCGAGAAAAGCTCCATCACCTAGGGTCGTCCATTTGCGTTTTGGCAATCTCCGAAGAGCCGCATTCGAAATGCTTCTCGCCCACGCCTGGCCGCGTGTCGAGTCGCTGCCATTGGTTTTCCCCATCCTGCAAAGACGTATCGCCAGGGGTTAACAATCCGGCGGTGTTTTGGGCAGCGACTTGTAGAGATCGATCGCGTTGATGAATGCAAGCACCCACGCTGCGCCGTAAGTGGTCAGCCATACGAGTGGCACGCGGAGCCCTATGCGCCCACCTGCGCGCGGTTCCTGTTGTGCCAGCTTCCATACGATGAACGAAACTCGCAGATACGCCGCCAGCGTCAGCGCTGGCGCGACGACAGCACCCAGTATCGCACTGAGGAGGATGATCGGCAGCGAAATTCGCCACTCCACGATCGCCACAAGCGGCAGCAGGACCGCGCACGGCAGCCAATAGGCCAGTTTGATGCGCGGCAGCCGTGGGACCATCCACAGTGCGCCCAGCGCCAGCACCGTCGCCGTCCCCCCTGCACCGACTGCTACGATGGTACCGACGCTCAGCAACGCATCCGGCTCGGCAATGGCAATGGCCTGAATCAGCGTGTACTGCGCTGACAGAATCGCGCCGCTGTATAGCGCCCAGCGAAGCAGCCAGCTTTGCGCGACCCGATGTGGCGCAATCACCAGCACCGCCAGGGCGTACGTCGCCGCAAACATCAGCGGCGCAAACGGCCAGCTCGCCATCACGCTTGGCACCAGTGCCAGGTAGTCACACCAATTCCCGCGCTGAAAATCCGGCGCACCGGGATATCGATTCAATGACGCGAGGAAACAGCCCATCGGCAATAGAATTCCCCCCACGGCCAGCACGGCGCTTTCCAGCCAGCCAATGACTCGTCGCCTCGGGTCATCCCGCGGCTGCGCGTAATCCAACACAATTGTGTCCATGCTCGTACCGCCTGTTCCATTATCGGCTGCTATTACCACGAGATTTGTGCCGTGCGGATATGACCTGACCGACGATGTATCGGGCGTCCGCCCCGAATGCGGGATGCTGCTTCACTGATCGGCCGGGATACATTTTCGCGGACGACCGAAAGTATGCTTCTTTTTGCCTGCTGCATACCCCCGGAGGTAATCCAACAGGGTCCGATACAGTGCAGCTGTTCGTCTCGCCCTCACCCTTGTTGCAGCTTACGCTGCATTCTGTTGGAACCCAGGGCCTGTGTGCTGAATCCCCGCGCGGGAACAGCATCGCGCACTCACGCCTGCTGCGGCGATGGCAGGCACAGTTTAAGCATCTGGAGCTGCTCGGGGGTTGGCATCTGTTTGAAGAAGTAGCCGAAGAGCTGGCAATAGTCGTGGCTTCCGACGCCGGAGAAGCCAAAACCGTTGGAGCGCAGCAGGGTCTCCAGGGATTTTTTTGTGAATGCGGTTTTGTGGCAGTAGAAGTCGTTGCCGGATCGCTCAATCTCCTTGTGGAAGCCGTAAATGACGTCCCGTACGAGAATCGGACCGACCGGTGAGTCTCGAAGGACGTCGTCGATGTCGAGATTCCTTTGCACGATATGACGGACAACCGCATCGAAATCCGGAACCCAGATTTCAATAAATCCACCCGGCGCCAGCACGTGGTCAAAACCACGGATTACCTTGACACAATCCGCCCGGTGATAATGCTCGAGATTGTGCGAGCAAAAGATGGCGTCATAGGCGGCGGGGGTAGCGCTGAGCAGCTCGCGGGCATCCATCAGGACATCCGGCTTTACTTCCGGATCGATGTCGAGCAGATCCTGCCGCCACCCGGCATAATGCCCAGGCAGAAGATTGCGGTTGGCCCCCCCACCGACATTGAGGACCGCTTTCAAATTGTCTCCACCATGTACCCGTTCATGAGGGGCATTCTATCGAATTCAGCTAGAAAATATAAAAATCGCCCCACAAAGTGGGGACAAGAAACGGAGACGCAGCCTGCGTCCCCGTTCCATGTCCCGTGCAGGTCGGGAAGGAATATATCGTGCTCTATTCCGGAATCGCACAGCAGCACCTGGTGGCGACCGACGTGTCCCGGCAGGTCTACCTCCACTTCGAGACGCCGGATTCACCCAATAATGTGATCGAGCTGGATGCCCTGCTCCAGCCGTGAGGGAAGCGAGCGGTTAAAGAAAGGGATGAAGCTTTCGGGGCCGCAATAAAAATACTTCTCTCCCCTCGCCCCCCATCCTCACCCTGGGGTTTATCAGCGATTAAGAAATAACTATAATCTTACCGTCCCGCATAGGAGATCAAATGTCATACATTTACGGAATAAGCGACCCCAGCCTTAAAAGACTCCCTGCTCGAACCAGACATATCATGAGCCCGCGGCCTTCGATCGCGCAAGCACATGGGCCATAGGCTCTGAGTCATCTTTCAGTTCCCGCATTCTGACTGACCTCTCGATGCCGAAACACCACACGATCGACCCTCTTATTGAAATCGAATCCTCTATTCTCTCTTCTCTAACCGTCCAATAAGCCGTGCCAAAGAAACGATCTGTTATTTTCTTCTTAACAGCCCCCTGAATAAGCACCGATTTACCGAATGTCATCTAACGCAGCGTTCATTCTGGAGGGGGGCTAGAGTGCGCATATTTCTTCTCCAGGTAATATGGTTTTGAGCCTCCGCAGACCAACCTCGCGCCCTGTTGATGCCGACCCCCTCTCCCTGGCGGGCGCGGAAGTCAATCGCTCCAAACTCGGGCACATTCCGGCGTTGGATGGGCTACGTGGAGTGGCCATCTTGATGGTCATGATCCGCCATTTCACACCGACAGGCGAGGAGACCCAACACGGCCTCGCTCATCTAATCGAAAAGACGGCCTTGCAGGGAAGAATGGGCGTCGATCTGTTTTTTGTCCTCTCGGGATTTCTCATTACCGGCATCTTACTGCGGTCAAAAACATCGCCACGATATTTCGTGAACTTCTATTTCCGTCGAGCGCTGAGAATATTCCCGCTTTACTATTTTGTTGTCATCCTGGTCACCATTGGTCTTTACACCCTCCCCGCCTGGAGTTCATACAATAACCTGCGAACGCATTGGCCTTACTACTGGTTCTATCTGACCAATTTCCTGGCTGCACATCATGGCTGGGATATCGTCGAAGAGAATCGGGTCGGTCTGGGTTATCTTTGGACGCTTGCGGTTGAAGAACACTTCTATTTGCTCTGGCCATTCGTGGTTTGGATTTTTTCAGAAAAGTCGCTCATCCGCGTTTGCCTTGCGATCATGGTGATCGCTCCCATTTTGCGCGGTTTATCGCCACATCTCGGGCAGCAGGATATCGCCTACAAAATTCTCACCCAATGCCGAATGGACTCGCTGGCCACCGGCGCCCTCCTGGCGGTGCTCATCCAATACAAGTCACGCGCCGAGGTTCTCCAACGATTTCGCTGGGTGGGCCTGATCTGGATTCCGTTCGCGGCATATATCGCCATTCGGACGAGTGAGTTTTCCGGAGTTCCCGATGTGCTGATTCGAACCTTCGGATTTTCAATCATCGCTATCGCCTGCGCCACGCTGATCTGTGTCGTTCTCGGCAGTGGGTGGATGACAACTTTCATGACCTGGCGACCGTTGCGTTTTCTGGGAGTCTACAGCTATGGAATCTACATTTATCACGGGCTCCTTTTGGATTACATGACCGACTGGTTTGGCATCAGAAGGCTGAGCTTGAATACAAACCATCTATGGATCGGCATTCTTCCCCACTACCTCGCATGCATATCCGCATCAACGCTTATTGCCGTGTTAAGCTACCATTTTCTGGAAAAGCCCTTTCTGAAACTCAAACGGTTTTTTCGATAGGCCGCCGCCGATCCGTTCCTCGATATCGCTTCTCGCCACCCCACTGCATTCGATCAATTTCCCAGCGAGCGGCCGATCCAATCTTCCACAAAACGGTCGAGCATTGCCGGAACGAGCCCGGCCACGAGTTGCCAACAGAATGTGATGAGCGAGACCAGAACCCAATGGAAACGGTGCGACCCCTTGCTGTATGGTTCGGCCGCACTCCTGGGGTTTATCCCTCGTCACCGCTGGGGCCGTAGCTTGAGGGCACCTTTGCGCCTATGAGCCTGAGATACACACCCAGCTGTCCGCGATGATGGATCCAGTGGTTCAACATGATCGATCGCAGAAACATCACCTTCGGCATGGTCATGATCGGCTTTCCATCGCGCATGGATGACCAGTTGGTCATCAGGCGGGCATCGTCCAACGTGGGAAGAATCTCCTTCACTGTCTCGATGCTTTTTTCATGACTGTTGAGAAACTCCTGCACCGTGGCCGGCTGCTTGAAGAGCGCGGCAAAATCGGGCAGCGGTGATTCATCCACCAATGCCAACCGCGCCACGTTCCCCGGCACGCTCGCAATGTGCAGCGCCAATGCGCCGGCCGTGTGCGATTTCTCGTGCGGTTTCCACATCAGCTTGTCCTGAGGAATGCGCTCCAGGAATTTGCGCGTGGTCTTGGACTCATGTTCGAATTCGCCAAGCATGGCATATGCGATAGACATCATTGCTCCTTTGAAAAAATGCGTCGAATCAAATCGTGTCACGATACGGTGCGAAGCCGCCGGACACGCCAATGTCTGACCGCGAGATATGCCAGCGAGGCCAAACAAAACACCAGCATTAGAATTTGGATCCATCGGGCGGTTGAGACGTTAACGCCGATGCCGGTGAACAATGCGATGTAGGCCGCCACGCAGAGCGGGCATTTGGGCATCAACACCAGGAGTGCGCCGGGGAAGAGCCATTGCATGCTTCGCCACGCGCGGCGAAGAAGACCGGCCGGCCGTTTGCCGTCGCCTGGGTTTGGCTCCGCTGATTTTGGCGCCGGATCAAGATTGCAGAGTGGGCAATTGCTCATCAATGCTTACCTCCGCTGTCTTTCCCGTATTCATCATGGCGTCGCCACCAGACAAACGGCTTGGTCCGCGGCCCGCCGGCGGGTGAGTCTTCCCATTCCTCCTGCCTGCCCAGTGGCGTCAGGTCGAGGAATGTCCAGATGTTCAGCCCCTCGACCCCGCGGCCATCGGTGAAGTAAGTGCGATAGACCTCCTTGCCGTCGTGAATGAAAACACTCAGGCCATAATTCTCCCCCTTGTCCGTGGTGAGGCCAAAGTCCTTGTTGAAGTCCGTGCCGTCGGACGAGTACCAGGGATAGGTCCATCCCATCCGCTTTTTGAGTTTGTCGATATTCACCAAAGGCGCGCGAGAGACCAGGCAGAAGGAAGTATCGCGCGCATGGAAATGCGCCGTGTGCCCGAATTGGTCCGTCACCATCGAGCACCCCACGCATCCCCCATCCGGCCAGCCCGGGACCGGGGGAGCGAACATGAAATGATAAAGAATGAGCTGGCGGCGGCCTTCGAATAAATCGAGCAGGCTCATTTTTCCCTTCGGTCCATCGAAGACGTATTTCTTGTCGATCCGAACCATCGGCAGACGACGGCGCTCGGCCGCCAGCGCATCGCGCGCCCGCGTCGCCGCCTTTTCCTTGACCAGAAATGCGTCGCGCGCCTTCTTCCATTCGGCCTGATCCACAATTTTCGGAAATTTGATCGCGCTTTCGCTTTGTGCGTTCATAAATCGATTCCTTTGAAAAAAACCGGGTTAAATCAAGTGATGTCACGACACGGTTTTGAAACCACGTTAGCCGTGCTTTTTCTCCGCGGCAATGCGAATTTGGTCCAGGATGTCTCCCCAACCTTTGGTCACATTCTGCTCGAGTTCGGGTTCGATCAGACCCATGGCGCGGTGGGTTAATTTCAGCAGGATTCCGCCGGGGTGTTCGGTCAGGCGGTACTGGATGTGCGAGGCCACCGGATACGACATCATCATCGGGCCAACCAGTTCCAGCAGTTTGGGTGGTTTGATCACCTGCACATGACCCCACAAGTGCCCGGTGTTATTGCCCAGATCGCGGAACCAGCGCCCACCGGGCCACGGTTCCAGCTTCATGTTCATTTCCTTCATGCCTCCATGGGGTTCCAGCAAGGTTTGGAACACCACATCCGCCGGGGCGGCAATCAGCACCTCTTTGACGACGTGCAGAGTTTTGACGGTGGATTTGATTTCTTCAGCGACCATGACGTTGCTCCTTTGAAAGGGGTTTGTGATTAGATGCAGCGCGATCACGCGCGGCAAGTTGTTTGGCTTTTAGTTCGGCGGCTTCCTTGATGCTGGCCAGTTGGTCCGTCCAGAATCGCTCGAAATTTTGCGTCCAGTCGTGCACGGGTTTGAGCTCCTGCGGGTTCAGCCGATACAACCGGCGTTGCCCGGCCTTGTGAACGTCAACCAGACCCACCTTTCGCAGCACACCCAGGTGCTTGGAAACCGCGGGCTGGGGAATCCCGAGGTTGAGCACCATTTCAGTCACATCGCGCTCGGCCCCCAGGGCGAGCAGCTCCACAATCTCCCGCCGGCGCGGTTCGGCGATGGCGTTGAAAACATCGGAGGTTGTCGCCGCTCGAGCCATGCGAAAAGTATATTCCGATATGGGAATATGTCAAGCAAAAAAATAGATGGCTTCAAAACCATCTCATCCAAAACCGCACTTCGACTACGCTTTGGTGAAATGAAACCGCACGCCCGCGTCTCGTGCGGCTGACAACAGCATTTCGCCGGCCTTGAGATCCCGCAGGATCGGATTGGGCTGCTTGAAGTCGTTCAATTGGGCATTCACGTATTCGGCCAGCGTGCGAAGGATTGTCACTCCCTCGTCTGCGTCGTACCACTGCTCAACAGGCAGGCGCATCTTCGACGGATCAAATCCCTGATCTTTAAGTTGCTCGATGAGAGCGGCCTGGCTCTCCGAGAGCCGCGAGGTCAGAGACGGAATATTTCGGCAGCGCGCGGCGAAATCCAGTTTCTCCAGTTCCCGCCCGAGGGCCTTGCCTGATGATGCTTTGGCGTAAGCCGCTTCAGCATCGGGCAGCGGCTTTTCGAGTGCGATGATGATGGGCTGGGCCATGAATTCATCATACCGCGGGGAACGGCGATGTCTTTACTTCTCATTCGTCTCGCAGTTGTCGGGTACCGGCCTCTTACGGTTTATGTTCCTGCCAGACGCCCACGATATTGCCGGCAGGATCGCGAATGACCGAAACCCACAGATTTCCCTCTCGGTAAGGCGCTTTCACAATCTCTCCCCCATTTGACGCAACGCGTTTTACAACATCGTCGATGCGATCGACATAAATAAACGGCAACAGACCAGGCTGCCGAGAAATTGCCCGGCCGGTCACCCAACGGCCGATAAGATGCCCGGTCTGATCAGAAAATTTAAGTTGGTCGGCGTCCTCGTCGCGCAGCTTCCATCCGAAGACGTGTTGGTAGAACGCCGCAGACCGACGGGCATCCATCGCAGGTATCTCAAGATATGAAAGCCCCCCATTTCTGGTCAAAAGCACATCCACGCCAACTGCATTGCGCTCTGTCTCTTGACTGCCGTCTTGTGTCATGGACATCTGTTCCATCCTTATGAAACCTTCTCCGAGAGTCCTCGGACGTCGAAGAACTCCCGGCGACGAGTTTGAATTCTATCGTGGAATCAAGAATCATTTGCAATGCAAAGGGTCAAAAAGTGATCGGGGTGACGGGACACACCAATTGAACTTTTTCTGCGATTCTGCGCTGAAATCAAGGATTTTTGGATGCGACTACTCGATTCGCAACATCTGACTTGAATGGATGGCGCCGTTGCGGGACACGCGACCCGGCATTCTGTGTCAGCCGGTGCTCGTGAACAACGCGCCGATCCCGTTTTGACTGGATTAGCGGCCGATAAAAGCCGTCGAATGCATTCGCTCTTGACTTTTCAGACAACTGTTACTTTAATAGTTTCAATATGGCGTTGAACACAAAATTCTCCATTGCGGTACATATCATGATGGGGCTCGCCAGCGCCGCGCCGCGCGAAGTGCCGTCGTGGGAAATCGCCGGCAGTGTGAACACAAATCCAGCCTTTGTCCGTCGGATTCTCGCAATGTTGTCCAGGGCGGGGTTAGTTCAAACTGCGAAGGGCAGGGGTGGGGCGTGCTGGTTGGGGCATTCAGCCCGCCGAATCTCCTTGCTGGACATTTATCGCGCGGTAGATGCTCAAAAAGCATTTGCCATTCATCGGTATCCCGCTCAGACACTTTGCAAAGTCAGTTGCGGGATCAAATTGGTATTAGGCCGAGTTCTGGACGACGTGCAGACGGCAATGGAGAAACGGTTGGCACAAAAAAGCGTGGCCGATCTCGTCAATGAACTAAAAGCTTCCTGATGGTCATCTTTTTAATGATACTTACTAGGTAACAGTAATACGAAATCTCACACAGGAGTTAACATGAGTCAATTGAATGGCAAAGTGGCATTGATTACGGGTGGAACGAGCGGCCTTGGCCTCGCAACCGCAAAGCGGTTCGTTTCAGAAGGCGCACACGTTTTCATTACGGGTCGCAGGCAAACCGAACTCGACGCGGCCATGAAGCTTCTGGGCTCGCAAGCAACTGGCGTCAAGGGTGATGTCTCCAAGATGGCCGATTTGGACAAACTTTACGCGGTCATCAAGCGAGAAAAGGGACACCTCGATATCGTCTTTGCGAACGCAGGCGGCGGAACGTTTTTGCCGTTGGCCGCGGTGACCGAAGAGCATTTCGATCAGACATTCAACATTAATGTGAAGGGGTTGCTCTTCACAGTGCAAAAGGCCCTTCCGTTGCTCAGGGACGGCAGTTCAATTGTGCTGAACGCATCAATCGCCGGCATCAAGGGGATGGAGGCGTTCGGCGTATACGCCGCTACAAAGGCCGCTGTTCGCTCATTTGCCCGCTCCTGGACCACTGATCTAAAGAGTCGGAAGATCCGTGTGAACGCGATCAGTCCCGGTGTGGTTCCCACGGAGGGATACCGTTCCCTAATGGATGAGGATGGCATCAAGCAGTTCGCCGCGCACATGTCCACGCAGATTCCGTTAGGACGCGTGGGCGATCCAGATGAAATCGCCAAAGCAGTCGTCTTTCTCGCGTCCGATGCCGCAAGCTACATCACCGGTGTTGACCTGATCGTTGATGGTGGGATGACCGCAGTGTAGTCCTGCTCAGTTGTTATGGCACTCTTCAGAGATGTGCTCATACGGAAATCCGCTGCCGAGAAAGTGGGTGCTTTCACGCAAAAAAAATCACCGTGAAATTCCCGGGCCAAATTACGCGTTACAGGAGTTCAAATCCTGTTACCTGCTCGCCGTAACTTCATATTTTCCGACGTAATTTGAGTAGTTTATCGAACCTCGTAGGAATGCCATAAATATTGATTCGGCAAAAGGATGCGGTGATGAAATTGCCGAGACGAATTTCCGTCCCGTCAAATCGGAGTGACGGGATACCAATCGAACTTTTTTTGGGGTTTTGCATTGGAATCAGCGATTTACGCTTGCTTCGATGATCTGTCGCAGCCGGTCGGCGACGATTTGTTCCTCGCCATCTTGCAGCAAATTGACCCGGATGGTGATTTTATCACCGCGGCCAGATAGCAAGATGGAAGGATCAGTGCTGAGCAGCTTAGCGGCAATTTGTTCGGTCTCCAGCAAAACGACGCCGGAATCGAACTCGATCTGGAATTTTGGGCCTTCAACAAATGAAGTTCGCGCGCCGGGCAGGTCTTTGAGTCGATCCGCGATGGTCGCAAGGATCTTCTGTTGACGCGAAGCTTCCGCCTCTTCGTCGGCGTCCAGGTAGCATTTTACCGCTGCGTAGATGCCGGCGAATTCTTCCTTGCCGACTTTCATTCCTCGGCCAATTCGCAGGTTGGGGGAACCGTGAAACTTACACGCTTCGATAATCCACGATTTGCCAAGAACAAGGCCGGTGGATTGCGGGCCATGGATCGCTTTGCCGCCGCTGGTGACCAGCGCATCGGCCCCCAGGTCGCGGGTGTAATGCCAAAGGTTTTTCTTAGGGGGCAGCGCACAAGCTCCGTCAATGATGACTGGAATTCCTCGCTGGCGAGCGCCGGCAACGACGGGCCCGGCGTCGACTTGGCCCTCCGACTCGAACTCCACCAGGACAATCGCGGCAGTCTGTTCATTGATGGCGGCGAAAATCTCCTCCGGCGCCGCGCAGCGATCCGCCGGCCCAACCAAAACAATCCGTCCCCCCGCGGCGCGGATAACAGGATCGGCCTCTGTGCCGCGTTCATAGCGCCGCATGATGAACTGGTTGCGCAACCCGCTCGAGTCGGGAAGGCGCTCGGCCTTATCGGCATCAGTGCCCGCGATGACGGCAGCGGCGCACAGTAGCATGCCTGACGCCGCGCCGCAGCAGACAAAGGTGGCTTCATTGTGAGTCAGAGCGGCGATCGCGCGCCCGACTTTATCCTGCAATTCGAATAGATTCACAAAGTGCTTGGAGGCTTCAGCCATCGCGCTCAGCACAACATCAGGCATTATCGTTCCGCCATAACGCGTGTACATCCAACCGCCCGCATTGATGAAAGGGCGAACACCAACTTCATTGTAAAAGCTCATCGAGCAAATGATACTAGAGCGGCCGACGGACGGCAGTAAGCTCTTTCCGTCGCCGCGTGAGCAGGCGGGAATGGGCCATTCGTGCTTGAGAGACAACGTATCCGAACCTAAAGACCCGCACTTCTTACATCTTCAGTTGAACTTTTTGTGCGATCCTGCGCTGGAATCAAGGATTTTGCCTGATTGACTCAACGTACAATTCTGGCAGTCTAACGTGCAAGCATGTTCTCGGAGCATTTGAATTCATTGTTGCGACATCGGCAAAAGGATGCCCACGCTATTTGCCTTGCGCTTCTAATAGCGCTTTCGGGCAGTGGCTGCGCCGCCTCTCACGCTGGCGACCCAACGTCCAATTCAACTGACGCAGTAGCCTCAAGGAGTTCTTCGATGTCAGACGAAAAAACGATGCGCGATTTGTTTGACCGATGGGAACGGGTGTGGCACCAAGGCCAATACGACCTGATCCCAAGCTGTGTGGGGCCGACCTATATCAGGCACGACCAAAAGGGCGACCGGTCGGTGACGCGCGAAGAATACGCGGCAGAGATCGTCAAAGTTCATGAAACTCGGCCAGGCATCCGAGTTGTTGTTTATGATCACTCCTTCCAAGGCGACCGCGCTTGGTTTCGCTTTGCATTCAAGTGGAATGATCCAAAGACGGGCGAGCCGCAGACCCAAGCAGGCATGCAGTCATACCGAGTCGTGGAGGGCAAGCTCGCGGAGACGTGGCTTATTTTGATGCCGCCAGGTTCCGCATGGCCCGACGCGGTGGCACAGGAGCATTGGACAAGCCCATCGCCAATTAGATAACGATAAGTCGATGGCGACATTCCGAGCCGCTATTCAATTCGCAGGCTTAACTGGGCCGAAAAAGCAGTTCGAAATCCCATCACTGCTCGCTCATCCAGGCAAGTTTTAACATCGCTTGGCACGGGCGCGTGGACGCATCCCAAGCAGGCAGCCCGCTCCGACGGCCAGCAGCGCGAAAGACGCCGGCTCCGGCACCGCGAACGTATAGTCCGCGATGTTGGGCAGATGGTCGCTCGCCGTCGTCAGGGCGGAAAGAACTTGACTCCCGGTTGGATTGTCGCTGGCCATATAATTCAGAGCGGTATCTGAACCGCTGTTCACGTTGCCGCCTGAAGGTGTTGTGCCATTATTAGCGAAAGCCTGGAGCGAGCCGCTGACATAATTGATCGCCCCTGTGTCACTCAGAACATTCTGTGTCATGAGCTGATAGTCGTCGCGGTAACGAAGATCAGTCGATGACTCAGTATAGTATTGAACGCTGGTGGAGAAAGTGAGCGGATCGTACGCTTGCCCCGGGCCCGCGGCTGTGAAAGCAGTGAACTCCGCCTCGGGAGGAGCTGAATTGAGATCCCCCATATAGAGCACCGACGAATTCGCGGGCAACGTCGCCTCATCCGTGCGGATAATCGTTGCCTCTTCACCCCGATAAGTCGCATCTGAACTCGAAGTGCCCGACTTCATGTGTGATACATAAATATAGAAGGGCGAAGTGCTGCCGACCGGCTCAAATTCGTACCGCATGACTTGGCGGTATTCGCCGTTGCTGGAGCCCCCCGGGGTGCCGACACCGACCGATGCCAGAAGCGTGACAGTGTTTGCGTTATAGACGATGGCGTTGGGCCCGTTTCCGTCGCCGGCATCATTGCCCGATTCGGTCCCCTGAACGCTGCTCATTTGGTAATTGGCGCCCGCATAATCACCGTTCAACATGGTCAGGATCGGCGCAACCGTCGTGGTGTTGCTGGTGGTTTCCTCCAACGACATGATGTCGAGCGGTTGGGCATCGCCGGCGATGACATCGTTGCCCATCCCTTGCAGCACGGTATTAAAGCCTGGCCGCGGCGTGGTGTAACCGTCGATGTCGTCTTCAATATTCCAATCAACGATCCGGAGGGTACTACCCAAGGCGTGACTACATATTCCAAGAATAGAAAAACAAACGAATACCGGCGCTTGCGCGCGGACAAATCTGAACTGCAATTTTCTCCCGACTAGCGCGTTTCAAAGGACTTCCGTCTGGTCAGGCGAAAGCCGAATAACAAACTAACCGTGGGAAGACGTGCTGTCAAGTCAGAATTCAGCAAAAGGTCGCAAAATACGAGGACTTTGTCGCAAATGCAGCCTCACCGCGCCCAGTAAAGAAGGCGCCAAAGCGGCCCAAATGCCGGCCATTACGAGGCGTATCTTCGGCAGTACGTAGGTTTGAGAGTTTTTATTTAGCCGCCCCGCTTGCGGGGCGCGCCGGGCAAGCCTGACTACTAAACATCAAAGCGGCCCGCGCAATTGACCACGATTCCAAAATTACCGATCACATCACAGCCGATTTACTAGCCGGAAAATTTAGCAACCTCTCCGAAGTACACGACGCCCTGCTCTCCAAAAAACCGATCCCCGATAAATCCCCGCATCCACCGCAAAGATCGCCCCAAATCCGCTCCCTTCCCCCTCCTTTTCCCGGTTCTACCCCCTCGCGCCGGCAGGTATCATATACACACGCTTAAAATCCCAGCAGGTAAACGACCTCTCCAACGGATCGCGGTGGCATGAGCATTCAATCCAGAGAAGACCTCGACTCGCCGTGGTGGCGCTACGGCATCGCGATCGCCTCCTCCCTGTTTTTCCTGCTTCTTAAGCTGGGCCTCCGGCGCTATCTGGGCGATGCCGTCCCATTCGTCCTCTTCTTTTCTGCCGTGATGATCAGCGCCTGGTTCGGAGGAATGGGACCGGGGATTCTCTCCACCCTGCTCTGCACCGCCTTCGCCGGCCTATATTTCATGGGGCTGCAATCAAACGTCTGGGCCAAAATCTGGCCGCTGGTCACCTTCTCCATCGAAGGCCTCACCATCAGTCTGCTCAGCGATTCCCGCCGGCGCGTACTGTGGGACCGCACCCTCCTCCTGCAGCGCGAACGCGCCTCCCGCGAACAAGCCGAGCAGGTCGGCAAGCAACTGAACACAGCCCTGGAAAACATCAATGTCGAGATGGCCCAGCGCAAGCACTCGGAAGACTCGCTGCGCGCCAGCGAGGAACGCCGACGCCTCGCCCTCGACTCGGCCGAACTCGGTGAATGGCATATCGACCCCTCAAACATGCTCCTCACCGCCGATCAGCGCTTCCGCGACATCTTCGGCATCACCACCGAAGATATCGACTACGCCGAGGCCTTTGAACTCGTCCATCCCGAAGACCGCGTCCGCGTGACCGAGCAGTTGGCCGAAGCCTGGCAACCCGACAACCCCCAGCCGTTCTCATGCGAATACCGCATCATCCGCCCCGACGGTTCGATCCACTGGGTATTCGCACGCGGCCGCGCCAATATCGTGCAGGGCGAATCGCAACCCTGGATCGTCACCTTCGACGGCACCGTCGCCGACATCACCGAACGCAAGGCATCGGAAAATCTCGCCAGCACCATTCTCGAAAGCATCACCGATGCATTCTTCGCCGTGAACCGCGACTGGCGATTCAACTACGTCAACCCCCAGGCGGAGCACATGCTGGACCGCAAGCCCGGCGATCTGCTCGGAAAACTGCTCTGGGAAGAATACCCCGGCCTGGTCGGCAGCGAATTCGAAAAGGTCTATCTCGCCGCAATGAACGACCGCGTGCCCGGTTCCCTCACATCGTTTTACCCCGACCACGACCGCTGGTATGAGGTCCGTGTCTACCCTTCTCCCGACGGCATTTCCATCTATTTCCAGGATGTCAGCGACAGCAAACGTGCCGAGGAAGAACACCTGCGCCTCTCCTCGGAAGTTCAGCGCCAGGCCCGCATCTTCGACACGACGCTCTCCTCCATCACCGATTTCGCCTACATCCTCGACCGCGATTCCCGCTTCCGCTACGTCAACAAGGCGCTGCTCGATCTCTGGGGCCTGCCGCTGGAACAAGCCATCGGCAAGGACTTCTTCGACCTGAAATACCCCGACGAACTCGCCGCCAAGCTCGCGGCCCAGGTTCGCCAGGTGTTCGAGACGAAAAAAGTCCTCTCGGATGAAACCCCCTACACCAGCCCGACGGGAGTGATCGGATACTACGAATATATTTTCGCGCCGGTCTTCGCCGCCGATGGCTCCGTCGAACTGATCGCCGGATCAACCCGCGATGTCAGCGAGCGCAAGCGGATCGAGGCCGAGCTTCGCGGCGTCGTCGCCGAGCGCGAAAGCCTTTTGTCCAGCGAGCGCAGCGCCCGCGGCGAGGCCGAGCGCGCCAGCCGCATGAAAGACGAATTTCTCGCCACGCTTTCCCACGAGCTGCGAACCCCGCTCAACGCCATCCTCGGCTGGTCGCAGATTCTCTCCGGTGAAAATCGCGGCCAGGACGATCTCGCCGAGGGCCTCGCCGCAATCGAGCGCAACGCCCGCTCGCAAACGCAGATCATCGAAGACCTCCTGGACATGAGCCGCATCATCTCCGGCAAGGTGCGCTTCGACGTTCAGCGCGTCGATCTCGTTTCCGTCGTGCGCGCTGCCGTCGATACCCTGCAGCCCGCCGCCAGCGCCAAGGGCATCCGGCTTCACGCGGTGCTCGATCCCAACGCCGGTCCCATCAGCGGCGACCCCAATCGCCTCCAGCAGGTCTTCTGGAATCTCCTCAATAACTCCATCAAATTCACCCCCCGCGGCGGGCGCGTCCAGGTGCTGCTCCAGCGCATCGATTCACACCTCGAAATCAACGTCATCGACACCGGCGAGGGAATCAAGCCCGAATTCCTCCCCTTCATGTTCGACCGCTTCCGGCAGTCCGATGCCTCCACCACCCGCCGCCACGGCGGCCTCGGTCTCGGCCTCGCCATCGTCAAGCAGCTCGTCGAGCTCCACGGCGGCACCGTCCGCGCCAAAAGCCCCGGCGAAGGCCAGGGCGCCACCTTCACCGTTTCACTTCCCCTCACCGTCATCCACTCCGAACCCGACCTGCCCCAGGAGCGCGTCCATCCAACACTGAAGACTGGCATCCCCATCCCGCTCGATCAATGCGCCGACCTCGCCGGCATCAAGGTGCTCGTCCTCGACGACGAGCCGGATGCCCGCGCCCTGGTCAAACGATTCCTCGAAGATTGCAACGCGATCGCCATTCTCGCCCCATCGAGTGAAGAAGCCGTCGAGAAAGTCCGCACCGAGCGACCGGATGTAATCGCCAGCGACATCGGCATGCCCGAAGAAGATGGCTACACCTTCATCCGTCGCGTCCGCGCCCTCTCCCCCGACCAGGGCGGCAACACCCCCGCCCTCGCCCTGACCGCCTACGCCAGATCCGAAGACCGCATCAAAGCCATCACCGCCGGCTTCCAATGCCACATCTCCAAACCCGTCGAACCCGCCGAGCTGATCGCCATGATCGCCAGCCTCGCGGGGCGCAATCGTGATACCTGAATAGTCACCCCCAGCTCTAGACCCCCCCGAACTATTTAGCGGCGGTGCGCAGCACCGCGTTTTCCGCCCAGTCTTCAAAAATCCCGCACCCCATTTAAGTCTCAAACAAAATCCCGTCTATCCGTTGATTCGAGTCGCTTGCGACTCCACTTATCGATGCATATTGCCCGAATCGGAACCAACCATTGGATAGATAGTTGAGCGCAGATTTACGGAGATTACCGGAAATGCCACATCCACACTGATCCGCGTCGGATGCCCCCCACTCGGCGAATCCTCCTCAATCGTCTGTGAACTCATCTTCACCGCTCGCCCATCTGAGGTTTCAAAATCCACTTGCACCGCCGCGTCGCCCTGCCAGACTTTCATCGACGTCGGCGAGGTTTGCTTCCAGTTGCCGAACGTCACAAATGCGATGCCGAAGGATTGCGGGGTCGTGAAGACGCACCGGTCGTCAATCGTCAGCGATGCCGCCGAGCCGCGGGTGTACGTGAACGTGCGATGCAGCGATTTCAATTCCGGCACTGCGTACGCGCTGGTCAGGTCCATCTCCAGAACATCGGCCGAATCGGTGAACTGGCGATTGAGAATGTTCACCCGCGCGGCGGCGGTGCTCATCTGCAACTGCCCGGCCACCACCGGAACATTATGCCCGAAAGAATTCAGCAGCTTCGAATCGAAGCGATGTTTGCTGAACGTGCGCGCGGTGTACACCTCGGCGCCGGGATCGAGCAGCAGCGGTGTTTTGCCCACCACCAGCACGAACGAGCCGAGATCATCGTGGCCGTGATTCTCGCCGTTATGGCCCCCCTTGATCGAGACGGCCAAAGCGTTATTCGAATTCGCACCCGGCCGACACACCAGCACCTGCGCATCTTCAAACCAGTCGCGCACCGGCAGCGCCACCGCCGGCATCACCGGAAAATCGCTCGCCGAATTCGGGCAGGAAAACATCAGCGTCTCGCCCAGGCTTCCGCCCAGGCTTGTCGAAATCTCTGCCGGCGCGACAACGCTTCGGCCGGGCAGCGCAAATTTCCGATTGACAAAATCCACCAGCGCCGGCGTTGGTTTCGCGTCGAGATGCACATCGCCGTAGGCGGGATACACATCATCCACGATCGCCAGTTTGCCGGGATACTGCGCGATGGCTTTGACCTTGTCGCGATTGAAGCAGTCGATTTTCCCACCGCTGGCACGGTACAGCAGCTCGCACAGGCGGATATAGTTGCCGAACCCGTAATTCCAGTATCCCAGCCCCTCCACGCAGTAGCCGTCGGCGGCGAACCCGCTGAGATAATGCAGCGAATCCTGCTCCGCGGCGGCGGCAAAGATCGCGCGGTCGTGTTTGTCCCCCACCGTCGCCAGCGCCGCGCCCAGCACATTGGCGAGGCACACCGCGTTCCAGTTGTTGTCAGAGGTCAGCCACCAGATCGCCGGACGATTTCCCGTCACCATCTCCCGAAACGGATCGAGCACCCGCCGGCGCACGTTGCGGTCGATCAACTCCCGCGCATTTTCATCCAGCGCATCGCCCAATAGATATTTCGCATTCGCCAGGTCGCACGCCAGCGCCGAGGAGAACAAATCGATATCCCGCCCCTCGCCGTGGAAATTGCGAAGCTCCGGATCGTGCGCGGGCAGCATCCACGTTTTCTGCTGATCAAACGCGGCAACCAGCGCATCGATCGCCGGAATAAATCGCCCCCGATGCTCGAGGCACTCGGCAATCACCAGCGGCGTCAATCTCCCCGTGCGATTGAAATAAACCTTCTCGTAATCCGTCCGATTCCCCGTTTTGGAAAATTCCAGAAACAACGCATCGGGCAGCGGTGCAATGGCCTGTGCTGCGAGTTTTTCGGCCTTAGCAATCGTGCCGTGGAATGCCGGCCGAGCGGCCAGCGCATCCCACGCGGCGCGATCGTCGATCTTCGGTCCGAACGCAAACACAGAATCTCCCAGCATCGAGGCAACCGCATCCACGCGATCCCAATCGACGATGGTTTGGGCATCCGCCGGCGGAATGATCCCTCCGATCAGGCAAACAAGCACCAGCCGCGCGAGCATGAGCCCACGGTAATTTCCGGTTGGTGGCAGGTCAATTTTCTTTAGAGCTTTCCCCTCTTACTCCCTCGCCCGAAGCACCGGGCGAGGGGGCAAATCATCTGCGTCGCGGATTAACCGTCAGATTTTCCCAATCACTTCTTATCCTTCTTCTCATGCACAGGCTTCGGCGGCTTGGGCGTCTTCTTATGTTTGCCGGTGCTGGTCGTGGGCGGAGGCGACGTTGTCGTCGTTGTCGTCGACCCGCTGCCGCTCGTGCTGCCGGAGGTCGTCGTCGATGTCGTTGGCGGAGTTGTCGGTGGCGTCGGCGTCGAGACGCCCGACAGCGTCCCCGTGATCGTCACGCTCGTGCTGGCGACATAGCTTCCGCTCGTCGCGGTGACGGTGAACGTCCCATCACTGCTCGGCGTCAGCAGGCCGCCGGTGCTGATCGTCCCCCCGCCGCTTACCGCCCAACTCAGGTTCGGCGCCAGAACCGTGTTGAGGAACTGGTCATATACGTGCGTCACCGAATACTGCTGCGTGCTGTTGATCGAGATTGAAGCATTGGCCGGCGAGACGTACATCTCCGTTACGAGTTGCGCGACGATGATCGTCACGCTGCTCGTCGTCATATTGCCCGATGTATCCGTGATCGTGCACAGGAACGTGTAGCTCCCCGCCTGGAAAAACGTCGCGGTGGTGTTCTTGGCGGCGTTGGTCGCGTTGGCGGAGTAGATTGGCGGCGGCGCGTTGCCGTTGGGCACCGAGGTCACCGACCAGGTGTACGTGAGATTCGATTCACCGGACGGATCGCTCCCCAGCACGGACAGGCTGGCGCTCTTTCCGTTGGAGCTGACGGTGCCCGACGCGGCCGTCGCGACGCCGATGCTGGGATTGACCGTCACCGTCACCGTGCTGGTCGCCGATTGCGATCCCGCGGAAACGGTCACCAGGAAATTGTACGTCCCCGCGGTGGTGAAGTTGGCGGTGATGTTCTTCGCGGCATTGCTGCCATTGGTCGTCACGGTGTAACTCACCGGTCCCGGCGGTGTGCCCAGAAGGCTCCATGTGTAGGTCAAAGTCGATTCGCCGTTCTGATCCGCGCCCAAAACCGACAACTGCGTCGACAGCCCGGTCGTGGGATTGGGATTGGCCGCGGCGGCGGTCTGAATCGTCGGCGCCGGCGTCGCCGGGCTCGGCGTATTCACCGTGAAGAACTGATTTCCCGGGAAGCGCGACTGATTTCCCAGCGCGAAGTTCCCGTTGCCGAAGTACGTGTAAATGCCGCCGTCCTGGTTGAGGGCTGATTGCTGCGGCGTATACGGAGCGAGAAACTGATTCGTCGCCACCGTGTGCGAACCGTAGCTGATCAGCGCCAGCACATTGATCGGATCATTCGCGTTGAAATCCGCCGTCGTGTATCCCAGACCGCTCAGGCTGAAAGAAATCTCAAACCCGGTCGTGACCGAGCTGGCGTTGGCCGGCTGAATGATGGAAGTATCGGCCGTGTTGTTCACGGCAACCGTGAACTGCGGGATGCTGGTGTTGGCGCTGTCGTTGTCGGGTGACGATGCGGGATCGTGGCCCATATCCAGATACGCGTCGGTTTCGGTATTGAGGTTTGAATAAGTCAGATACTCACCGCCGCCGCCGCCGAATGAAAAGAGATAATCGGGGCTGAATCCGGTATCGAAGGAAACCGTCTGGAAAGCCGAGCTGAAATCGCTGGAGCTGAGACCCGAGAGATTGGAAACACCCGAGCCCGGAACGCTGTCGATGAACAGATCGAGCGCGGCGTTGTTCAGATCGACGCTGCCGGCCAGGAACAGATCAAACTTGCCGTTGGTTTCGTCGATGACGCCGTATCCCGCCACAAGCTGGCTGTAGGGCGCGGTAGCGCCGTTGCCGCCGGGACCCGTATATGCGCCGTTGCCGTAATTGGTCGCCTGCGTCTGCAGCACGATTGGCGAGCCGTATTCATTGTCGAGTTTTCCATCAACCGTGATCGGCGTAATCGTGCTGACCGTCACGTTGACGGTGCTGGTCGTGGACAGACCCCCCGAATCGGTGATCGTCACCAGGAAATCGTACGTGCCGTTGGCGGTGAAGGTGGCGGTGATGTTCTTCGCGGCGTTGGTGCCGTTGGTCGTGCCGCTGTAGGCAACCGGCGCGGGCGGGCTGCCCAGAAGGCTCCAAGTGTAGGTGAGGTTCGCCTCGCCGTTGTCATCGGCCCCAAGAACGGAAAGAGCCGTCGTGTTGTTGGTAACAGGATTGGGCGTCGCGCTGGCGGCGGTGGCGACAGTGGGCGCCTGATTCGGCGGCGTCACCTTCAATGTCGTGCTGCCGGTGATCGATCCGCTGGTCGCCTGCACCGATGCATTGCCAGTCGTTCCACCGGCCGTGTACAGGCCCGAGCTGTTGATCGTGCCCAGGCTCTGCCCCGTGAGAACCACCCACGACACCGACGCATTGGCGATCGCATTTCCGAATTGATCTTCCACCGTGGCCGTGAACTGCTGAGTCGTGTTGATCGAAACAAACGGCGCCGGCGGCGTAACGACAAGGCTCGTAGCCACCTGATCGACCGTAACATTGACGGAACTGGTGATCGAATACTGCCCATCCACAATCGTCACCAGGAAATCGTATGTCCCCGCCTTGGTGAAATTCGCCGTGATGTTCTTGGCTGCATTGGTGCCGTTGGTCGTGCCGGTGTAGGTGACTGTCGCCGGCGGCGTGCCGGTGAGGCTCCAGGTATAGGTCAGGTTCGATTCACCGCTCTGATCCGCGCCCAGCACGGAAAGAGCCGTGGTCGAGCCGCTGGTCACCGGATTGGGATTCGCCGCCGCAGCCGTGGCCACGGTTGGCGGATACTGTGCGATCTGAAACTCGTAAGCCCCCGCATCATACGCCGACCCCGAAGGCCGCGGATTCCCCAGGATATCCGTATTGACGCCGGTGATGTTCGTGGTCGGGACAATATTAATCGCCGGCGAAGTGCTCTGCAGCGAAAACGGATTGGCGCCGCTGCCGACAAAGTCGGGGTTTCCCTGCACTGCGTGTGTTTCATATCCCGCGGCCTGAAATTGCGAAAGTGAATCGGTGTTGCCCGAAACGTAAAACTGCGGCGCGCCGACCGTCGTATCGTAAAAATCATAATCCGCGCTGAAGGTATCGTTGCTGGCGACGGAGATATCGCTGTTCTGTCCCGTGAACAGGTTTCCGTAGATCACCGCGCCGGTGACCCCGCTGTACATGATGATGCCGTCGGTGTAGCTGCCCGAGTCGATCGTGTTAAACCGGATCAGGTTGTTCGCGCCACTGACCTGAATCGAAGCGCCGCTCTGGCTCGTTTGATCGAACAGACAATTCTGAACCGTCGCGCCGCCATAAATTTCCACGGCCGAGCCATTGCCGTCGAACGTCATGCCATTGATCATGATCGTCGTGCCGGTCGCGCCATAAGCGGTGAGCGTGTTGTTCGTAATCTCGCCGCCGTTGAACGTGATCGTTTCATTGGAGCCCGGCTCCAGCGCGATGGGGCTGCCGTCCGTGACGAAGTCGGTGAGCGTGATGCTGTCGATATCGCCGGGATTGACCTCATGCGTCAGAAACGCCGGCTGCGACCCGCCGTAATTCTCCACCGTGCAGTTGATCAGGTCGAAGTTGTTGCCCCCCCCGTTGTCGGCATACGCCACGAACGCCGTCGCGTTGCCGTACGGAAGCCCGTTGCCCGAAACACCAATCGGCGAATACTGCGCAGTGACGTCGTTGGCGGTAAAATTATTCGTATCAATCGCGCCGACATTGTGCTTGGAGCCGTCGTCCGCTTCATCATTCAGAAGCGTGACATTGCTGCCGCCCTGGATGCGGAAGACATAACCATCGTTAATCCCGCCGGTGAGCGAGCCGCCCGAGCCCACTTCGGCCGTTTCCCGGCCCCAAATATTTTCGAATGTGATATAGCTGAATCCGTTGGAATCGATCAAACTGGAATTGGCATTGGTGCCGTCGCCGCGATCGCCCACGGTGACGATATAATTGCCCGCGGTGATCGGATCGGGACCGCCGGTATTGATGTAGACGTTGGTCCCATCACTGTAAAACGAGTCGACGGGCATGTTCGAGTCGCTCGTGTCGGCCGCAAACATCGTGTGGTTGTAATAAACCCAGAAGACTTCACGGGCATTGTCGGCCGGGTCGACCGGCACATCCGCCACCGGAAACGCGTAAATCGAGGATGTCCCCTCTTCCGTGAAATCGCCCGCGGCAACCGGATCGCTGCCGTCGAAAATCGGATCAACACCCGTGCCATACGCCCCATAAACAATGGGATTGGCGGCAGTTCCGCTGGCGGAAGCGATCAGCAGGCCATGCCACTCATCCCCGCGCTGAAAAAGAATCTGGTCGCCCGGCTGGAATGTCGTGTTGTCCACCTTGGTGACGCTTGCCCATGGCGTGGACGTCGACGTGCCGTTGTTCGTGTCCGAACCCGTGGTGGAGACATAATATGTTGTCAGCAGAAGGCGGGATTCAAGAGGCTCGACGCAATTCCTAATCGCAATTCTTCTCCGCTTGCGGTTGATACGCATGATCTCTCCCTGCACGACTATTCAGCCTGGGTTGGATGATTACATTAGGTCCGCCGAGTTTTACTTTATGGCAAAATCTATAAAAATCAATGGAAATATATGGGACCTGGTTCGATATCAATCTAATCTTAGGAATGACAAGCGGATAGCGAGTTTAATTCCCCATTATGGCAAGAAGCCGGATGAGTTCGCTGGCTGATTGACTAATTTTTATATTCCGAATAGAAATTGCGAACGCTTAATCCGGATTTGGAGTATATAACCGGTTAAGTTCAAGAGGGTTCTTTGTTGTCTGGAGTGGCGAGAAAATCCGTGCTATCCTATCCCCTTTCCCGACGCGCGATCGCTTTGGCCGTGGGGGCGGCTTCAGCCAGCCTGCTTGGACCGCGCTTCGCCGACGCTATTTCCGTGACCAGCACCCAAAACTGGTCGGGCTATTACGCTTCCGCCCCCTCGGACGAAACATTCACCGACGTCAACGGCCAGTTCTGGGTTCCTAAGCTCACCGCTCCCCCTACCGGTACCAGCTATTCCAGCTTCTGGGTCGGATTCGACGGCGCCACTGGCTCGGCAGATCCCACCGTCGAGCAGTGTGGCATCTCCGCCCAGATCACCACCGGAAATTCCGCAACCTACAGCGCTTGGTATGAATTCGCACCGTCCATTCCGGAAACCACCCTGCCTCTCACCATTTACGTCGGCGATAAAATCAGCGCCGATGTCACCTACGAAGGCAATAACTCCTACCAATTCACGGTCGATGATTTGACCACCGGCAAAAACGCCAGCACCACGCAATCCACTTCCTCAGATCAGCGATCCACCGCCGAGTGGATCGCCGAAGCGCCCTCGCTGGGCTCGACTGTCCAAGCCCTTTCCAACTATGGCGGCATTCAGTTCGCCAACACCGATGCAACCCTCACCGGGGGCAGCGCCCAGACCATCGGCGACCTCTCGTCGGATCTCACCGAAGATGTCATGGAGCAGAACAGCGTGGTGGTCTCACTACCCACCACCATGGCAACCTCTGATACCGGGTTCGACGCCTCGTACGAACCCGCCTCTCTCACCTGGGACAATAAAAACGCCCCCGCACCTGATGACGGAGCAACCTGGGATATCGGTGATAATAATTGGAACAGCGGCACCGTCTGCGCGGTCTACTTCGATGGCGATTCCGTCACCTTCAACGACACCAACAACAGCCACTACGCCGTCACGCTCAACTCTATCGTCCAACCGTCCTCGGTCACCGTGAACAACAGCAGCGGCAATTACACCATCACCGGCAGCGGTAGCATAAACGGCAGCGGCTCACTCACGAAATCCGGCACCGGAACCCTCACCCTGGGCACCGCCGACGGATACACCGGCGGGACCTTCGTCACCGCCGGAAAACTCATCATCGATCCAACCGGGTCCACCAGCAGTGCATTGCCAAAGGGCACGCTCTCCATCAGCGGCAGCGGCGTTGTCCAGCTGGCCAGCGGCGTCACACAGGGAAGCCAATCCTCCAATGTTCCCGTGTCCGCGCCGACGAGCAACGTGGTTTTAACCTCGCTCTCCATCGGCAACTCAGCCACGCTGGATATCACCAACAACCACATCATCGTCGATTACAGCGGCACCGATCCGATCTCCTCCATCGCAGCACTGATCACCAGCGGTTTTAACAACGGAGCCTGGACCGGCACGGGCATCACCTCGACGACGGCGCAGAGCAACGCCGGCAGTTATGGGATCGGCTACGCCGACGCCGCCGACAGCGGAAATCCCGCCGGCCTCTCCGCCGGGCAGATCGAAATCATGTACACGCTGCTCGGCGATGCGAACCTCGACGGAAAGGTCAACGGCGCCGATTTCACCCTGATGGCGGCCAACTTCAACGATTCGGTCGCTCACGGCTGGGACAAGGGCGATTTCAATTACGATGGCGCCGTCAACGGCACGGACTTTGTCCTGATGTCAAACGATTTCAACCGATATGCCACCCAATCCGCGGTGGACGAGCAGGACCTTGCCGCGCTGGATTCATTCGCCGCGTCCAACGGCATCAGCCTCGTCAGCGTTCCCGAGCCCGTCAGCGGCGCGATCTTCACCCTCGCGGCCATCGGCGCGCTTTCGCGCCGTCGCCGATCCATCCCCAAAACCTAAGCCTGTTATATCTCCCCCACCGGCGCGGCGGCTTCAGCCGCCGTGTCCCCCATCAGTCGCCCCCTCAAATTTCGCGCTCGCCTATATCCCAACCGGACAAAATCGAAAATGAAAAACAGAATGATATTGGCATCGCCCCACGGGATGTCCGTCTTCACCGCGCCGACGAGCCAATTGAACATCCCCATCACGTCCAGTTCGGTAATGCAGCGACGAATATCCTGGGGGAACAGATGAATGATCGGCCTGTTGCGGGAGTTCAACCGGGGCCGCTGGGTTGAGAACCGGCCCGCCAGAAAATCGGCGACCGCCCGCTCATAGCTCACTCCAACATATTTTCCAAGGTGATAAGCCGAGACCGCCTGGCCATTGAACTCGATGACGGCGAACTCGCCCGTGTTTTCATCCTGAATCCAATCGAATCCGCAAAAACCGTTGAATCCCGTTACCGCCCCCACGGCCGAGGCGATCCCCTCCAGCCGATCATCGCAGAAATACTCGCGGATGCAGGATGCACCGAACGGCGCCGGCCAGGTCCGTTTTGCGAAAGAGCTGGTATGACACATCAATCGGCCCTGGCTGTAGAACGTGTTGGTCTTTCCCAGCCGGCCGTGAACCATTTGTTGAACGACGACTGGACCGGTATCGGCTAATTTTTCGTACGCAGGCCCCACGTCGTCAATGTGAAGAATCTTCATCACACCGGCCCCGCCGCAGTCGACGTCGCGTTTGAGAAACAGCGGGGGCACAAGCGCCTTTGCCGCCGCGAGAGCCTCATCCCGCGATCGGCAGACGCGCATCGGTGGAATGGGAATCCCCCCCGCCTCGGCGGCCGTCATGAACGCCGCTTTGCGAAAAATCAGGTCGGCGCTTCGCAATGGATCGACCGGAAAGGCTGCCTTCAACCAGGGTTGATCGCGGCAGAGAATCCCCGCCTGAAGCGCCGATTCATCCGCGAAAATGATCCACGGCAGGCGCTGGCGGTAAGTCCCGACAAGGTCGCAAAGCGCCTTTGCCGCCAAAGCCGGTTCGCTCGAACACGGGATAATCCGCTCGACAAAACGTGATGTGCTGATACACGATTTTGACTCGCCGAGCACCGTAACCCTGCAACCCGTTCGATGCAGCATCGACGGGAATGGGGCCATGCTATACCGATCTTCCAGGGCGAACAGAATCACATCGTACCGGTGGTTCTGTGGTTTCCCTTGGTCACGCCGACGAAGCATACCGACTTTTATCGCCCTTTCGGAGGTTCCGCTTGAAACGTCGGGGGGGACGTCGCAATGAAAATTATGCCCCCTGGGGAAAGGGTCGATAAGTGGGAAATCGTGTCCTTATCGATCCTCTTCAGGGGAGAGCTGATGCGTCGGATTGTGGTGATTGGGGCAAGCTGTTCGGGCAAGACCACATTGGGAGATTCCATCGCCAGGCGCCTGGGGCTGCCGTTCACTGAGTTTGACGCGATCGCCTGGGGTCCCAAATGGTCCTCTCCCTCAGATGAGGAACTCCTGGGCATGGTAAAGTCGAACATAGCCTCGGACGGTTGGGTCGTCGAAGGGATTTTTCCCGAGCACGAAGACCTCGTCTGGTCACAGGCCGACACCATCATCTGGCTGAATTATCCCATGTCTTTGGTATTCCGCCGAGCCCTCTGGCGAACCATAAAACGTTGCCTCACGCGCGAGCCGCTTGGACCACACAATGTGGAAACGTGGCGAAGAACCTTCTTTTCCTCCAATTCTCAGTTGCTTTGGGTGCTCCAATGCTGGCGAAAATTCCGCAGGGATTATCCGAAGATGCTTCGACGACCGGAATATCGACATCTCCGCACCTTCAAGTTTTCAAATCCGCGGCAGACCGCCGCGTGGCTGGCCAAGCTTAAGCCCGAAGCGATTTCCACAGTTGATTCCCCCGCGGCCGCATCAACCGGGGCGAGCGGCGCGGTCGAGCCGCGCACGATAACCGGGAGACGATCGAAAAAATCCCGGCACGAAATCGCGCTCCTGTGCGGCGCGGACAACGCCTATGCCATGCCACTGGCTGTAATGCTCTATTCCGCCTCGGCCAATCTCGCGCCGCCCTGGCGGCTGCGCGTCTTTCTCATGGATGCGGGAATTTCCGAGCCGTTCCGATGCATGATTGAAAGAAAAATTGCCACCCTCGGAAATGTCGATCTCGAATGGTGTGATTTAGACCTCGGCGCCTTCAGCCAGTTTCCCACCCTCGGTTATCTCAAAAGCTCCATCTATCTCCGGCTCCGAATGGACGAATTCCTCCCGCTGAACCTCGAGCGAATTATATATCTCGATGCCGACTTGTTGGTCCAGGGTGATTTGTCGGAACTCTGGCAACAGGATTTCGGCAGCGCCACGGTGCTGGCGGTATACGATTACGGCGGCGCCGTCTTCCCTCCCAAACTCCCATTGCCCGGAGTGGAAAAATCGCAGCGGAAGAACGCCCCTTATTTCAATTCGGGCGTCATGGCGATCGATCTCAACCGTTGGCGCAAGGATCGCGTCGGACCAGCGGCGATGCAATACATTCACCGGTTCAAATCGCTCGTGGAATATCCCGATCAGGACGCTCTCAACGCTGTTCTATTCGGAAAATGGCGCCCATTGGACCTGGCCTGGAATGCCCAGGTGGACAACCTGATTCATCCGGAACAAATGGGAAACACCCAGGCGGACGCCGAGATTCTGCACAGACGCGAGGAACTGCTGAACCGTCCCCGCATCCACCATTACGCCGGGGTAAAAAAACCATGGAATCCAGGGCGATTCAGGCCAGTGCGCAGGCAATTCGTCCGTTATCTTCATGCCAGCGCCTGGCACGACCCGCTCGACCTGCTGGGATTTCATATTCGATGGGCGTGGTCCACGGCCCGCCTCGGGTTCCGTGTCTTTCGCCAGAAGTTAACCCCGCGTAAGCTCGCAATATCCTTCAGAATGCCGCTGAAAAAAAAGCCTTTCCGAGCGGCCGCGTAGTCCATCGCCGCGGATTTTTCCACCGACTTGGGCAATCGCCGCATAACGCGCCCCGCGACGTGCATCATGAATCGCACTGGATCCTTACGCGTTTTGGCCAGCGTCCCGAGCGCATATTTCTGATCGAATGTGCGCAGCGCCATCCTCACCTGGCCGCCACACCGATTCCGATCAGGTGAGGTAACGAATAAAGGGTAACGAATAAAGGGAGGAACGAATAAGGGGACATCACTGATTTACGCCCTTTGGCGCACTTGCGGTAAAATTATTTCTTCACCGTCCGCTTCGCTCGAGAACGCAGAGACCGCGGAGAAGTTTTTATGCTGCTCTGCGTCCTCTGCGTCCTCCGCGGTAAGCTCGCATTTTCTTAATCGCCAGGAACGGATTAGGCTCTGTCTTTGCGCTTCCGTCCAAATCGTCGAGATTTGGGTGGTGGGTCCCTTTGAGTATTCACGGCTTGACCGAAACGGTTCCGCATTCCGGGCATCGGTCGGGAGTGGCGCGAAGATCGTACCCGCAGTTTTCGCAGATTCCGGGGCGAGCTTGTGCGCGTTTTCTTTTCAGGAGCCAGATTGAGGGGAGAAGAGCGGTGCAGAATACGACGAACCAGTGAGACGTTTCGGCAATCCAGTCGGTCCCCTTGGCCATCCTGTCTGAATACATTGCGAAGTCCGTGAGATGGCTTGCCCATAGGCTCCTCTGAGAAATTGGGAATCGCGTTTCCCAATGGAATCCGGTGGGAATTCTTCCTTCTGAGATGTGCCGCATGGCGATGAAATGAATTTGGCCGGAGTCAGATGCGGCGGAAAACCACCAATAGTCATCGGGAGCGTAGAACGGTCCGTTCGAAACTCGGTAGCTGACGATCCACTCGGTCGCCGCGGTCATACACACCGATAATGACAACCCGGCAATCCCGTTAAACAGCCACCGGCGAAAGCGCCTCATCAGCGGGAATTGTACCGCGCCCCAGTCGATCAATCTGATGATTTCGCTTTGTATTTTCCCGCTTCAATTTGCCGTCTTCGATTGCCTGTAATTCTTGTGCCTCAACCAACGCGGCCAAGTCTTCGATTTCCCAAACAGTCTTGGCCAGACCTGCTTCCATCGCGGGCGTTACCCGCAAGGTCTGGTGGACGCGGCAGAAATTGTAGTGCATGAAGTGAATCGCGACGTTGTGGGCGTGATTCTCAACCTTTTTTGAAAAGGCATTCGTCAGCCGTGTGAACCGCCGCATGTGCATTCGCATAGTAAGGTTCTGGCGTTCGATGTAGCTGCTCGAAATGTGCCGACTATCCGCCATGCCGCAAACGTGCTTCTCTTGCGTCCCGATGCAAACTGGGGGTTGTAATGCACTGATTGGCAACCCCCGGGGAAAAATCGGCGTCATGCTCATCGAGAATCGATTTCGATCAGGTGAGTGACATCCGATTTTGGATTTTCCGTGACACGCCTCCACTGGTTTTTTGAGTGCCGAACATAAAAAGCGCCGCCAGCCCCAACCCCGCCAGCAGGGCGCAGATGATCGCGACGCGATTCTTATTCGCCCAGTGCTTCAAGCTGAATCGATGCGACATGCGGTCAAGCTTCATTGGATTCAGCGCCGGCATGTTTACGATCGACAGCCCCACATTGCTCTTCAAATGAATCAGCTCGCTCTGCAGCGATTCCGTGAAACCCCGGATCGCGTGCTTGGAAGCGCGGTAAGCGCTTTGCAGGGGAATCGACCGAAACACCAGCGGCGAGCCCACCTGAATCACCATTCCCCGATCCCGCGGAATCATCCGCTTCATCGCACAGTGCGTCCCATTGACCGCCCCCAGGAATGTCGCCTCCACGATCTGCCGAAATTCCCACGACGTTATCTCCATGACCGGGCTATCCATGAAAACCATCGCGCTGTTGATCCACAGATCAATCGGCCCGAATCGTTCCTCCGCCAGATCTGCCGCCGCTTCGACTTGCTCAAACTGGCTCACATCAGTCGGCACCATCAGCGCCTTGGCCCCGCGCGATTCCACCTCCGCTTTTGCCGCCTCCAACCCATCTTCATCGCGCGCCAACAGCACCAGTTTCGCCCCGCGCTCCGCCAGCAGCCGCGCCGTCGCCCGCCCCACGCCGCCGGAAGCTCCGGTGATAACCACAACCGTATCAGGTCCAATCCGTCTCATGAGGTTTCACTCTCCCCATCTTATGAACGGATACAGCGGTGACGCATCTGCAAAAATTCCCCAGGAATCCTCTCCGCGCACTCCGCGGTTCATTCGCTATTTTTTTCACATTCCGGATGAGTTAATTGAATATTCATCAAACTTTCGCTCCCAAAAGCGCCTCAAAGCGCACCAAAGCGCACCATTTTGCACTGTCATGGCTGCTTCACGCCCGCGGAAGATCGTCGATGGCCGGCCCCATGATCACCTTGCCCAGCGGGTCGAACCGGCTCCCGTGGCAGGGGCAATCCCACGTCTTCTCCACCGGGTTCCACTGCACGATGCACTGAAGATGGGTGCAGACCGCGGAGTGGCGATGGATCTTCCCAGCCGGGTCGCGGTAGACAGCCAGCTTCTTCAGCCCATCGCGCATGACGGCGCCCGCGCCTTTGGGGATTTCGTCGATCGCGGCGACGTCCCCGCCGGTGAGGAGATCGGTGTACTGCGCCAGCGTGTTCGCGTTCTCGCGTACGAATTCCGCATTGAGAATCTTCCGCGAGGGATCATAGATTTTCTCCCAGGGATTGCTGCGCTTTTGAATCAGGTCGGTGATGAGAATCCCGCCCAGCGTGCCGTGCGTGAGGCCCATGCCGCTGTCGCCGGTGATGACGAAGACTTCCTCTTTGTCGGTAAGTGCCCGGCCGATGAACGCGAGGCCATCGGCGGGTTCCTGAACCTGGCCTGACCAGCGGAATCGGATCCGGCCGATCATTGGAAAAAACTGGCGAACCCAGGTTTCCAGGCGAAGGAATGTGGCGGCATTCTCAGGAAATTGGCCGGTTTTATGGTCCTCGCCTCCGATCAGCAGGAGATCATTTTTCCCGCTGCGCTGCGGCTGGACACGCACGTAATGGTATGGATCACCGGTGTCCCAATAGAGGGCAAGCGGCACCGACCCGTGCGGTATGGCGGCGGCGATGACGTAGCTGCGATACGAAGCCTGCTTGGTGTAAATGCCAAACCAGTCGTTGATCGGCGAAGGCGTGTTGGTGGCAACGACAATGTGATCGGCGGTGACGCGGACACCGCCGTCGATCGACACCTTTCCCGCCTTGCCGGTTTTGGGATCGATTCCCTGAACATCGATGACGCGGCGGCCAGTGTGAATGCGCCCGTCAAGACGTTTCACCGCGGCGGCGAGTCCGACGAGGTATTTCATCGGCTGGAACTGGGCTTGGTTGCCGAAGCGGATGCAGGATTGATTGCCCAATCCACCGGCGGCGAGAAGCTCGACTTCGGCGAAGCCTGCGCGTTTGGCGGCTTCAAATTCGCGGTCCAGAAGATCGGGGTCATCGTGCGGCGCAGCGGTGAGGAACGCATCGACGCGCAGGAAATCGCATTTGATTTTTTCATCCGCGGCGATGCGCTCGATGACGTCAATGGCGGCGGCGTGGCTTTCGTAGGCGAGGCGGGAGCCCTCGGTGCCGTGGGATTTCTCGATTTCAATAAATCGGTCGTCGATCGCGCTGGCCAGATGGGCGCTGGTGCGACCCGTCTGTCCGCCGCCGATGGGGCCTTCATCGAGGACGATGACCTTGAGCCCCTCGCGCAGCAGGAAATACGCGGTGGTGAGCCCGGCGATTCCCGCGCCGACGACACAGACATCGGTCCGGGTTGAAGCGCGGACGGCGGAAAATCTTGGAACTTCCAAGCCGGTGTACCAGCTCGATTCGGTTGCGCCGTCGGGGCTCTTCATCGGATGCACTGTAGCGTGGGGACGATGACGGTGTCAGCGCACTCTTTTTTGCGCTCGCGCGAATTGAACGACGAAGCATTAGAGATCGCGAAGAAGCCGGGTGGCCGCGCGCTCCCCGCTGGTGAGAGCGCCAGCCACGGTGCTGGCCTGCCCGGAGGTGTCGAGGGCTTCGCCGGCGAAATAAAGCGTGCCGGCAATGGGCTTGGCGAGGTATGAGCGGGCGCGGGAGCCGCCGACGGCGACGTAGCTGTACGCGCCGCGGGCGTAGGGATCTGCGGACCAGTCGCAATACAGAAATTGATCCATAAGCGCGGTGAGTTGCCGCGGGCTGCGGTGGACCAGTTTGGAAAGTGAATCGATGGCGGCGCGGAGGGTTTGGGCGCGTGAAAGTCCCGCGAGTGCTTGGGCTTTCGGGCCGCCGGCCCAGGCGGTCAGGATGGGAATTCGCAGCGGCCGGGCGGTCCACCAGGTGGGAAATTTCGCCTGCCAATCGTGAATGAAGACGGCATCGCGGAGATTTTTATCGCCCTCCCAGAACGGCTCGCGGAAACGGAGCACCGCTTTAACCACCGTTCCGAAGGCGAGTTGCGATGCGTATTGTCTCCACTGGGGAATTTCGGGAATGAAACGGACGGCGCTGGGATTTCGAAGAATGCCGAGCGGCAACGTGATGAGCGCGCGCTTTGCCGTGAACCGGTGCGAATCAGCGGAGCGCAATTCGACGCTGGATTTGCGCCAGTGGATTTCCGTGATAGGCGTGTTCAGTTGCAGCTTCACCCGCTTGGGATCGCAGGAACGCTGCAGAAAATCGACGAGAGATTTGTAACCGCCCAGGAGGCGGAACTGGGTTTCGTTTTCGACATCGCCGACGCCCTGCTGCTCGGCCGCGATGGATTTAGCACTGATGATTTCCGGATCGGCGGCATCGAAACTTTCGACGAAACTGACGGCAAATTTGCGGGCCTCGGCGCTGCCGCCATGATGGTGGCGGAGATACTCGGCGAAACTTATGTCTCGCTTGCCGAGATGGGCGAGGCCGCCCATGACCTGAGAAAGCTCGTCGTCGGTATCTAAATCGACGAGACGGCCACGGCGAAGCTGCTTGTGCGCGAACGGAAGATCAAGCGCGGCAAGGCCCGCTTCGTAGACCAGTTTCCAGGTGCTGGGCGGATTTCCGTGGATGAATTCAGCGCCGAGTTCGATGGGCAGATTGAATTTCGAATTGGTGAGCGTGAGGATTCGCCCGCCGATGCGCTGGCGGGCCTCGATGATGAGGACGGTGCAGCCGGCATCGGAGAGGATTTTCGCGGCGGCAAGCCCCGCGGCGCCGCCGCCGAGAATGATGGCGTCCCATTTCATCTTCAGGATTTTAACGTGAGCCGCAAACAGTCGCGCGGCCTGAGGCGATGCCGGCGAATTTCTGGCGCATGCCGCAATATCGGCTGGAATGCCGCCAAATATTTTTTTGGGACGCGAACTCCGGTATCTTACGGTGAGAAATCAAACTGGAGGCGCCTTGGCGGAAAAAGTGAAACTGGCGGTGGTGGGCTGCGGAGGAATGGGCGGGGAACAGATCCGCATGATCGGCCAGGTGCCTGAGGCAGAGGTCGCGGCGCTGGTGGACATTCGACCGTCGGCGTATCAGCAGAAGCACCATGATCTGCTTAAGGACGATCCGGCGGTGGCGACGTACGACTCGCTGGAGGAGATGCTGGGAAATCCACCGGAGGGGCTGCGAGGGGTGGTGATTGTCACGCCGCACACGCTGCATTTCGAGCAATGCATGGCATGCCTGGAGCATGGATACGACGTGCTGGTGGAAAAGCCGATGGTGACCAGCTCGGCAGATGCGCGGGAGCTGAAAAAGAAGATTGAGAAAACGGGGAGGCATTTCCAGATCGCGTTTCAGGCCCCGTTCACGCAGGAATATGCGTATATCCGGGAGCAGATTAAAGAGGGCGCGCTGGGGGAACTTCAAACGATCACGGCGCACGTGTGCCAGGGCTGGAAGAAAAATACCGCGGGGACGTGGCGGCACGATCCAAAACTTTCGGGCGGCGGGCAGATGTATGACTCGGGAGCGCATCTGTTCAATGCGATCGCCTGGCTGGTGGATCGGCCCGCGAAGGAGGTCTTTTGCGTGAGCGACAACAAAGGAACGGATGTGGACATCAACGCGGTGATGACAATCCGGTGGGAAGGTGACGTGCTGGGGAGCGTGACAATATCGGGAAACACGCCGGGATGGACGGAGGGAATCTGGATCAGCGGCGACCGGGGCCGGATCGCGACGGGAATTCATGGAGGGCGGCTGGAACAGTGGAACGAAAAGGGAGTCGTCAAATATCCGAAGGTGACGCAGACGCATTACACGCCGGCGGCGAATTTTGTGGAGTGCTTGCTGGGACGAGCGGAACCGCGATCGCCGGTACGGTACGGGATCTTGCATAGCTGGCTGATGGATGCGCTGTACGCCAGCGCGAAAGAGGGGAAGCCCGTGAAGCTGGCCGCCCCACCGCTGTGATTAACGGCCGCGGCGTCGGCGGTGGAGCAAGCCAAATCCCAGGAGGCTCATCGCCGCGGCGGTGGGCTCGGGAACATTGACGGGCAAACCGTTGACGGCGGCGAAGGCGTCGAGGGCGGTGAGATCGTCGGCGGCGATCGAGGATTGACTGGCGAACTGATTGAAATTTTCCGACAGCAGAATGAAATCCGAACCGTTGACGGTGCCGCTGTAGTCAAAATCGCCGCGGTCCCAGCCCGCGGTGACGGCATCATTGAAATTGGTGGCGAACAAACTGAAATCGACGCCGTTGACCTTTCCGTCGAGGTTCGCATCACCGAGGAGGGTGTACATAATTTCAATGGTGCCGGCGGATAGACCGGCGGGGTTGCCGGGATCAGCGGAATCGGCGTAGCCGATCCCATAGTGGGAATTGCCCTGGGCGGCGGTGGACATAATTCCCTGGCCGTTCCAAGCTCCACCGGCGTATCCTGCGACGATCCACGCGGCGATGGAGGCGATCGGATCTGGCCCGCTACCGTAGTTGAGAAGAATCGCGTTATTGCCGATATCGATGGTTCCGTTGTTGAAAATCGACAGGGAGGTCATCTGCGCCGTGCCGGTATTGCTGGCCAGCGCGAGGGTTCCCCCCTGAACGCTGACGGGCCCATCGCCCAGCGCGCCGTGAGCGCCGGCGATCAGTTTACCCGCGGCGATAATGGTTCCACCGGAGAAGGTGTTGGTGGTTGAAAGGGTGGCCGTGGCGGTGCCAAGCTTCATGACCGAGCCCGTGCCGCCGATGCTGCCGCTGCCGCCGATGGTGTAATTTCCGTTGCTGTTATCGACGACGATCCGGCCGGGAGTGACGCTGGAATTGAGCGTCACGGAATAATTGCCGTTGTTGGAATCGTCGAAGAGAACAGTGCTCTGGTTGGTGTCGACCGCATTGCCCGAGCCGTTGTTAAAGTTGGCGCTGGAGCTGGTGTCCCATTTCCCGTTGCCGCTGGCATCGTTCCAAGTCAGGCTGGGGGAGGTGATCTGGATGGCCCCAAGGCTGTCGAGAAGACTTGGACGGACGTTGTTGTAATAGTCGTACATGACATATTCGTCATCGGTGGGATCGAAGATGTAAGCGGCGATGGAATTCGGCTCAAGGGAAAAATTGCCGTCGGCCGAATCCACAAAACCCGGATCGGTGGCGTAGAGGTTGTTGGCGTTGATGGTGGTCGGCCAATCGGCCACGGGGGTTGTCAGGCCGACATTGTTCACGAACACAACTTGTGGATTGGTCGTGCCGGCGTAGAGATTGTCGTATGCATTAATCTCGGGAGTGCCGGCGGCCGACTGCAAATAAGCGGCGTATGGGGTATCGATGATGTTGCCATATATCTGCGTGTTCGTTGTATTGTTCAGGATCCCTATTGCAGGACCGGTTGAGCCTGCAGAGGGGCTGACCACGATGGTGTTGTAGCGGATGATGGTTCCCTGCCCAGCATCGGTGATAGCGCCATTGTGACCCGCGACCCAATTCGGAACGGTGCCGTTGATGATGTTGTTTTCGATGACATTTCCGGTTCCAGCGGCGCCGACATCAATCGTCGAGTAGGGACCGGTGAGAAGCATCCCCTTGACAGTGGTATTGCTGCCGTCCAACTCAACGCCGCCCCCGGTCGCCTGTCCGCCGACGATGTTCACGGTCTCGTTACCGGCGGTGTAGATAGTCATATCCGGATACGAATCTGAAACCATGTTCTGGACCAGGACGCTTGCGATGGGCGTTGGGTCGTTGGAGCTGGTGTCTTCGTGGGTGATAAAGGCCGGATAATTGCCGTTGGGATTGGTGAATGTGTCGTTGATCCACTGGGCAGTGGTGTTGGAGAAATTCTGGTCCGCGTAAGTGACAAAGGCGGAGGAACCGCCGTAACCCTGATCGGGCATCAGGTAGCTGGCGGTGATGTTTTGGCCGACGAACCCGGTGCTGTCGAGATTTCCCACGGCGTGCTTGCCGGCGGCTGTGACGGTTGAATTGAGCACCTGGACGTTCGAGGAGTTCTGGATGTAGATGCCGTACCCGCCGTTGTAGGCTGCGGATTCGGAGACGTTGAGATTTTTGAAAATCAGGTTGTTCTGTTCCTGGTCAGAGATGACGTTTTGCACAACAGCGGTGGTGTAAGTGTTGGATGAAGAAAGGGCGCCGCCGGTGTTGATGTACAGTCCAGGGCCGAGGACCGTGCCGTTGAGTTCCTTGCTGCTGTTGGGATCGTAGTAATTGGTATTGGTCGTACTTTCAACGTAGCTGATATTGCCGGCATCGGTCGTCTGGCTGCTGACGAGGCTGGCATTGTTGGTGAAGGCGTGGTTGACCAGAAATGAATTGACCGTCGTGGTCGTGGGAAGGAAATAGGTATTGGTCTCGTCGTAAACCGGCTGAAAGGAGGTCGAAGGCGTAATGACGCTTCCCCAGAATGTCGGATTGGAGCCTGTGCCGTAAGAGCCATAAGTAATTGGCTGGGATGTGGTGCCGCTGGAAATCGGCGCGAGCTGTTGTCCGTACCAGTTGCCGCCATCCTGGAAAAGAATCTGGGATCCGGGCGCGAAGCTGGTGGTATCGACTTTATTGAGCGATTGCCAAGGCGAACTGGCGGAAGTCCCGCTATTGGTGTCGCTGCCGGTTGGGCTGACATAGTAGGTAGTCTGTCCCCACGCCACTCCGACGGGGGCAAGAACCAGCGATGTCGCCAAATACAAAGAGCGACGAGACTTCATCTTGACACAAAACTTTATGACGACCCCTGATAACCCTGCCACCTCCGGTGTGGCGAACAACTTTCACTGAACAATACAGTGCATCAGGCAATGCGCAAAGCATAAAATCCCGGCGGGAGGTCGGATATCCCGATCGCGCCCGAGTTAACCCTGCTGTGCCACTAAATGCAGGAATCTTGCGATCATTCGGAGGGGTTCGGAATCGTCATTTTGAGCAAAGCCGGGAGAACGATCAGCACGAGCGGAAGCTGCGCCAGAAGTCCCGTGATGATGGCAATCGCCAGGGGTTGCAGCATTCCCGGCCCCTGACCCAGATCCACGGCCAGGGGCAGCAGCGCCAAAATGGCGGCGACCGTCGTCATCATGATCGCCCGCATCCTATATTGACCGGCGGCGATGAGACGATCGGCGATGGGGCCATCGCGCGAGTTGTCGGCATATTCGGAATAATAGAAAATCGCGACCTCAGTGACGTTGCCGACGATCATGACCATTCCCATCAACGAGCAGATATTCAACTCCGTGCCGGTCCATCGGAGCCCGATGAACACTGCGGCGATGGCAATGAGGGTGGTGAGCATGATCGCGCCGGCGACGCGGAAACGCTCGTAGAGAAAAAGCAGCAGGAGAAACACCAAAGCCGCCGCGGCGATGATGACCCGCACCAAACCGGCGAACGCGATCTGCTGCTGTTCGTACATTCCGCCAAGCGTGTAGCGCACGCCGGGGGGAATCATTCCCGGTTGATCGAGAACTTGTTTCACCTGCGCGACGACCGAGCCCAGATCGGTGGGATGATTTGATTCCTTGATGCGCGCCTGAACGTAGGCGTATCGCTTGAGGTTATCGCGGGTGATTTCCGGCTCGCCGCTGATTATTTTGAAATCCGCGACGCGTTTCACGGGGAACAGATGCCCATCGGGCGCTCGAAGCATTAATTCCCCCAGATCCAGGCTGGTTTTGAAATAGCTTTTTGGAATCCAGACCCGGACATCGACCAGCTTGGGGCCATCGTGCAACTGGGTAGCGACGGTTCCGCTCAGCAAGGCGGTCAGTTGATTGGTGAGATCGTCGGGATTGATTCCTTCGAGCGACGCCTTGACGCGATCCACCTGGATATCCAGCGCATCTCCCGCGGGGGTGACGCTGGATTCGACATCGTCCAGATCTTTGACGGCATCGGTCAGGGCGCCGGCGATTTTCGGGGTGAGGTCGCCGAGGAGCGATTGATCGTCGCTATAAAGATTGACGACGATGGGCTGAGGCTTGCCGGTCAGGTCGCCGATCAGATCTTCCATGAGCTGCGCGGGATCGATATCCAGTCCGGGCGTGGTTTGCTTGATCTGCGTGGAAACATCGGCGATGACGGCGGAAATTGATCTGCGCGGCAGCGGTTTGAGCCTTACGAAGAAATCACCGTTGTTGCTTTCGCTGATGTCGCCGCCGAGGCTGAAACCCGTGCGGCGGGAATAGGCGAGCACCTCGGGGGTATTGCGCAGGATTTTTTCGACATTTCCCAGGAGGCGATCCATTTCGGTGATCGATGCGCCGGGGGGGCCGACGTAATCGATGACAAACCCGCCCTCATCAATCGTGGGGATGAAACCGGAGCCAACCCGCTGATATTCGTAATATCCGTAGAGAAGAAAAGGAACGGCGATGAGAGGAATCAGCCAGGGGAAATTGAGCACGGGGCGCATGACCGCTTCGTAGACCGCAAAAGCGCCGCGAGCGATGGCGCCCTGACTTTCGGGATCGAGGTCATGCCTGCGGAGCCATCGCGCGGCAATGATGGGGATCGCCAGCCATGCGACGAAAAAGGAGATAATCAAGCTGGATGCCATGGAGAGGGACAGCGCGGCAAAGAAGGCCCCGAAAACACCGACCAGGAATGCCGGGGGAATGTGAATGACGATGGTGGAGAGCGACGAACCGGCGAGCGGCCTGGTGAATTCAGTGGTGGCGGCGAGCACGCGCTGGCGCGCATCGGCCTGGGAACCGCCGGGGGCGTGCAATCGGCGGACAATGTGCTCGGAGATGACGATGGCATCGTCGATGATGAGCCCCACCGCCGCCGCCATTCCGCCGAGGGTCATGATGTTGAAGCTCTGGCCCAGCACGTAAAGGAGCAGCGCGGTGACGGCCAGAACGACGGGAACCGCAAGAATCGCGATGAGGGTCATGCGGAAATTGCGCAGGAACAGGAGCAGGACGATTCCCGCCAGACCAACGCCGATGAGGGCGGCATCGCGAACGCCGCGCGCGGAAGAGGTGATCAGATCGCTCTGGTCATACCAGCTTGCGATGTTGACGTCGGCGGGAAGATTTTTTCGCGCGTCCAGAAGCGCCGATCGGATTGCCGCGGCGATTCGCACGGTGTTGCCACCCGTTTGCTGATAGACATTGAGCAGCACGGCGTCGCGGCCGCCGGCGGTGGAGTGGATGAACTCGGGCGAGCGATCCATGAAAACCGTGGCGACATCTTTCAGCAGCGTCACCCCGCCGGAGCCGGAACGAACGACGGTCTGGCCGATCTGGTCCATCGATTTGAATTGCGTATCCGCCAGGACGAGATAGAGACGATCATTTTCCTCGACGTGCCCCACGGCGGTGATGGAATTGTCGGCCGACAGCGCGCTGGTGACATCGGACAGAGCCAGTCCATGCGCCTGGAGTTTTGCGGGATCGACGGTGACGCGATATTCAGAGGTTGCGCCGCCGTCCACGCCGATCTGAGCGACGCCCGGCACCGTCGAAAGGATCGGCCGCAACTGGTACTGGGCGATGTCGTGCAGCTCGGTGAGCGGTCGCGTGGCGGAGGTGAGGCTGTAGGCGATGACGGGAAAGACGGTGGGATCCATGCGGCGGAAGATGAAAGTCGTTCCCGCGGGAAGATCGGGGAGGATGCGATTGACGGCGGCTTCGGATTGCAGGAGAGCGCCGGGCATGTCCTGGCCCCAGTCAAACGTGAGATCGATCTCGGAGTCTCCGCGGCTCGTGGTGGACTGGATACCGCGGATGCCGGGAACCGCGCGGAGGGCTTCTTCGGCGGGTGAGGTGACTTCGGCGAGCATCTGCTCGGCGGGTCGATCGCCTGCGGAAAAGTCGAGGCGAATTCTGGGGAAATTCACCTGGGGAAAAAGCGCAACGGGCAGGGATTGCGATGCAAACAATCCGCCGACGACCAGCGCGCCCAGGAGAAACAAAATGGACCGCGTGTGCCGGACGGCCCAGGAGGCGACATTCACTGGGCCGCCTCCTGCGCCGTGGGCTGAGTGGTGGACTGGTCTGCGGCGTCGGCCTGGGTTTTCACCGACATGCCGTCTTCCAGCTCCATGTTTCCGGTGATGACGACCGACTGCCCTGCCGACAGACCATCGCCGGTGATCTGCACGGATTGATCGTCCTGACCGGCGATGGTGACGTGATGCTCCACCGCTTTTTGGCCCTCGACCGTGAAGATTGAATATCCCTGATCGTCCGGCAGGACGGCGGAGCGCGGCACCACCAGGCCGCCGGCGGTGGGCAGATCGATTTCACCCTTCATATAAACATCGAGCGGCAGGGACGTGTGTGGCGGGAGGGAAACCATCACGTCGATCAAACGGGTTTGCGGATCCATCCGCTGGGCGATCATTTGCACGCGCCCTTGAATGTTCGACGCATCGGCTCCGAGCGGCTGAAGGGTTACGGAATCATCGCTGTGAATGGCCGCAGCATCGGCCGGCTCGACACCGAGGCAAATCTGTTGGGCGAGGCCGGAACTGATTTCAACGAGCGGCGTGCCGGCGGGAACGACCTGGCCTTGCTGGACGTCCACCTTGGAAACAAGTCCGGCGGATTTCAATTCCAGGTCGCCGGTTGCGCCTTCTCTTTCGAGGGAGTCGAGCTTCAATTGCGCCTGCTGCAGGGCCTGCTGGGATTGAAGCAAATCGGCATTGGTGGCGAGGTGGTCGTTGAAACGCTGGCGGGTCTGCGTCAAATCCGTTTGCGCGGCCTGGGCGGCGGACCTGGCCTGAAGCAATTGCAACTGCGTGTCGGGACTGGGCTCGAGATCAATGACCAGTGTTTGCGGGCCCAGGCGCTGGCCCGGAATCACCAATACTTTTTTCACGCGAGCTTCAAACGCAACGGAAAGCACCGACACATCGGCGTTTTGAGCGGCGACCGAGCCGTAAGCGGTGATGATGCGGTCGATGTGCCCGTTCTGTATGGTCGCGGTTTGCACGGTGGGGACGGGCTCGACCGAATCATCGGAATCGGCGTCCTCGGTCTGCGTCGGCGAAGCGGCGTGATGGCCGATGAAAAATCCGACCATACCGGCGCCGGCCATCAGGACGATCACGATTAACAAATTCCACGCGAGTTTCATCAACTGCTCCGATGGGATCGATCAGACGGGCAAATATTCCCCCGCGGCCAAACCGAGCGCGATCGCCGTATCGGCGAACTGCTGCTTCAGTTTCAGGATATCCAGTTGCTTCTGGGCCAAATCATTGAGCGCGGAATAATAGCTGAGGACATCGACGTTTCCCACACCGAAGGCGGTGCGATAACTGTCGGCCAGTTGCCGGAGTGCGGGCAGCGATTTTTCGGCATCCTGCAACTGGATGGAAATCTGCTTGAGATCATCGCCGGCGCTAAAGACGTCGCATTGGGCTTCATAGACGCGCTGGAGATATTCATCGAACAGCTTCTGCCGGGTCGCCGTCTGGGTGGCGATTTCGGCCTGGTTCCGGTCGAAGATGGGCAGATCAACGGTCACGGAAAAGCCTATGCTCTGGACGTTGGTGTCATCGCGCTGGCGATTGAAACCGATGTTGATTTTTGGAAATTGCTCGAGCACCGCGGCCCGGAGCGATTCTTCCTGGCTCTGGTAACCGAGCTTCAGAGCCATGAGATCGAGGCGGCGATTTTCCAGTCCGGCGAGAATCTGGTCGGGCGATGGGAAAATCGCCTCCGCGCCCCCGGTGATGTCGGCGCGGATTTTTACCTGCGCATCGGGCGCGAACCCCAGGGCTTTGTTCAGCGCCAGGCGGGCGCTGGCGACCTCGCGCCGCTGGGCGAGCACGGCGGCCGAGGCATCGGCGCTGGCGGCCTGCGCGGCGGTGAGATCGGTAAGAGTTTTGTCGTGCCGCTGGACGGCAGAGCGCACCACGTCGAGATTTTGAGCAAGCTGGGCGTCGATGGTTTCGAGCAGGGTCAATTGATCCCGGGAGGATGCGATGTCATATACGGCCGCGCGAGCCGCCTGGGCGATTTGCCACTCCTGCCAGGCGATATCGAGATCGACGGAGGCGGCGCCGGCTTTGGCGGCGCGCACCCGGGCATCATGGGAGATCAGCTCGGCGACGTCCCAGCTCACTCCGACCTGCGAGGCGGTAACGGCGCCGGCGATGGCGCCGCCGTAGGGATAATTTTCGCCGAAATTGATTTGCGGATTGGGGAGGATTCCCGCGGAGAGAAGCTGGGCGGATGCCAGGCCGCGCTCGTCCCGCGCCAAGCGCAGGGAGGGATTGGCAATGACCGCGATGACGGCGGCTTGGTCGGGGGTCAGGCCGTTCTGATCATCCATCGGAACCGGCTGAAGCAGCGGATGTTTGATCTGCATTGCTGCGACGCGAAGCGCGTCTGGGCTGGGAGCGGCCAGGCCCTGGCGCACGGTGGAATTATTCAGCGGCATCGGTTGATATCGCGCGCAGCCGAGGGGCAGCAATGCGAGGGCAAACCATTTCCAGCAGTTGTTTGGAGTGAACATGGTGTAAGAAGATAACGCAAAACCTTAATGGCTAAAGATGAGGGCACAATGAAAATCCCGGGAGCGATTTATTGGGTATCTCGCCGCTAGATCGCGGCGTTGCCTCCGCGCGATCGTCATCAGTAATGACGATACCTTGATCGGTTGCTGCAGCCCACTATTCTGATTGGGATGCTTAAGCGGTTTATTCTGGGCGTCTGCTATTATCCGGAGCACTGGCCGGCTTCGCGGCATGAATCGGATTTGCGGCGGATTCGCGACGCGGGGTTTGACTTCGTTCGCATCGGCGAGGGGGCGTGGAGTTATTTTGAGCCGCGGGAGGGGAAGTTTCAATTCGATCTGTTTGACCGGGTGATATCGCTTTGCCGGCGCTATGGCATCCAGGTGATTTTTGGAACGCCGACGTACTGCGGGCCGGCGTGGGTGGCTAGCAATTATCCGGAGGTGCTGCGGTGGAATTTTCAGCGGATCCCGATGCGGCATGGATCGCGGAGGAATTTCAATTATACCTCGCCGAAATATCTCGAGCTTTCCGACCGGGTTTGCACGGCGCTGGCGGAGCATTATGCGGGAGAGAAGCAGATCATCGGCTGGCAAATCGACAACGAATTCAATTGCGAAATGGATGTGAGCTATGCCCCCAGCGATACGACGGCGTTTCGGCGGTGGCTGCGCGAGAAATATAAAACCCTGGACGGGCTGTCGCGGGCGTGGGGATTGGCGTTCTGGTCGCAGGCGTATTCGGATTGGAACCAGGTCGATCTGCCGCATCCGACCAGCGCCAAGCCGAATCCCACGCAGGTTCTGGATGAATCGCGGTTCATCAGCGATATGGTGGTGAGGTTTGCGCGGCGTCAGGCGAAAATTCTTCGGCGATTTAACCGAAAATGGTTTATCACCCACAATGGATTATTCAGCAACGTGAACGGGCCGGACCTGGCAAAAGATCTGGATTTTTTCGGGCACGATCAATATCCGCTGTTCGCGGAGGATTGGCCGGGCCGTGCGGATGGGCTGGTGCAGGCGCGGAGCCTGTCATTTCCCTATGCGATTCTGGAACAGCAATCGGGGCCGGGTGGGCAGTTGTCGTATCTGCAGCGCACACCGCGCCCGGGGGAACTGCGGCTCTGGGCGTGGCAATCGGTGGCGCATGGCGCGAAGATGCTGAGTTTTTTCCGCTGGAGAACCTGTCCATACGGGGCGGAGCTTCACTGGCACGGGCTTTTGGATCAGGACAACAAGGACAATCGCCGACTCGCCGAGGCGAAAATTCTCGGCGCGGAACTTCACAAGCTGCCGGGGGATTTTTTTGATGCGGCCCCGGTGAAATTCGCGGCGATCCTGCGAGATTTTGACGGCGAGATCAACGAGCGCAGGATCAATACCTATGCCAAGTCGGGAGAGGCGGAACACGCGCGCTGGCTTCGTGGGCTGGGGCTGCGGCATATTCCGGCGGATTATCTCTGGGCGGATTCGAAGTTCGAGGATTATGCGGTTTTGATCCTTCCGCATCAGAAGATAGTTACGCAATCGCTGGCGGAAAAGCTGGAAAGATTCGTTTCGCGCGGGGGGATTCTGGTGCTGGGGGCGCAGGCGGGGCTGAAGGATATCGATTGCCATATCGTCGAGCGCACGCCCCCTGGCTTTTTGAGAAAGCTTGCCGGCGTGGAAGTGGAGGATTGGACGACTTTGAACGCGAAGGAATCGCGCATCGCCCAATTGAGCGGTGGAGCGCAGATTACCCTGAGCACATTTGTCGAACGCCTCCGCCCCACCACTGCCAGGGCGGTTGCGTTCTGGATCGGCGGAGATTCGCTGCTGGCCAACTCACCGGCGATCACTGTCAACCAATTCGGGCGAGGGACGGTTTATTATGTTGGAGGGTATTGCCCGGTCGAAAGCATCGATTTATTGATCGAGCATTTGCCCGGCTTGTCGGCGGAAACGGCGGTGGCCGCACCGGCGGAAGTTGAAATTGTTCAACGGGCGGCGGGGAAAAATTATTATGTGATCGCGTTGAATCACAGCCAGGCTCCGCAGCGCATCGCGGGACTTGGTGAGGGCCGGGATCTTTTGTCGGGCCGGCGCGTCGAGGGCGACATAATCGTGCCGGGATTGGATGTGGCGATCATGCATCGGCGAAGCAAATCGAGAAAGCCCGCGTCGGTTCGTCCACATTGATTTTGAGTTTCTCGGCGCGATGGTTAGGCTACGGGTAATGAGGCGCCGCTGGTTTAGTCTCGCGATTGCCCTCTTCGAGGCGTTCTTTCTGAACGTCGTGGTGCCGGGACACCAGCGCGGGGTTGTTCAACTGCCCGGTTCGGATTCGTCGTCTGGACAGAGTTGTCCGTTTTGCTGCTGCGGCCAAAACTCTTCACCGGCGAATTCCAAACATTCCCAGGACAATAATTCACCCAAGCGGGCCGGGACGTGCGCGATCTGCGCTTTCGCGGCGCATCTGAGCGTTCCACCGGTGTTCAATTTTTCGCTGGCTCCCCTCATGCCGCTGGGGCCGCTGGAAATCCGCGGCGCCAGTTTGCCGATTGCCGGGTCGGTTCAGCTTCCCTTCAACGAGCGCGGTCCTCCCGCCGTAGCCTGATTCATTTCGCGTTTTTTCTCTCGTGAATACATCCGAGTTGCGCGATCGCGCGCCCGGTATTTTCAGGCACTCGGCCACTCGCCATATATGGGAGGATTTTATGCCACTGGGCAAAAAAGCCTTCGCGGCTATCGTTATAGCCGCGGGGTTGGTGTTTCCACATTTATTACTTGCGCACGGATTTGTCGGAGACCGGTTTTTTCCACCGACGATTGCGACGGATGATCCGTTTGCGGTCGATGAGTTGTCGTTGCCGTCGATCACGGCGTTCGGAGATCCATCGTCGGATGGTGTCCCGGCCACGCGCGAGGTGGACTGGGGATTTGAATTCGACAAGGAGATTCTTCCCCATTTCGCGATCGGTGTATCCGACGATTTTATTTCTCAGAGCGAGCGCGGACAGCCATCCACTTACGGCTGGGACAATATCGAGCTGACGGCGAAGTACGAGCTTTGGCATAACGACCCGCACGAGGCAATCGTCTCGGCCGGATTGATTGCCGACATCGCCTCCAGCGGGACCGAGAACGTGTCCGATTCGTTTTCGACGCTCGCGCCCACCGTTTATTTCGGCAAGGGTTTCGGCGATCTGCCGGAAACGGTGAACTTTCTGCGGCCGCTGGCGGTAACGGGCGAACTTGGCGAGAGCTTTCCAACCAGCAGTGATGCAGCGAATCAATTCCAATACGGATTCGCGATCGAATACAGCCTGCCCTACCTGCAGGAGGAAGTGAAAGACATCGGGCTTCCGTCTCCGCTGAAGGACATGATTCCCGTTGTCGAATTTGCCCTGGCGACGGATGAAAACCGCGCGACCGGGGGATTGACCACCGGCACGATCAATCCGGGCGTGCTCTGGCAAACGCCCTGGTGCGAGTTGGGAGCGGAAGCGGTGATCCCGGTCAACGGCCGCACCGGCTCGCGGGTTGGTTTCACCGTCGATGTTTGGATCTATATCGATGACCTGTTTCCGAAGGTTTTCGGTTATCCGATTTTTGGAAAGGATTAACAATGAAGCGCCAATTGATAGCAATTACAGCCATTTGTTTCGCATTGCTTCTGCCGGCCAGCGCGTGGGCGCACGCATTTCTGGATCATGCCGATCCGAAAGTCGGGTCGGTGATCGCGTCCTCGCCGGATGAAATCAAAATCTGGTTTACGCAGGAAATCGAGCCTGATTTCAGCAGCATCGAAGTTCGCGACAGCCGGGGAAATGAGGTGGACAAACAGGATACCCATAAGGATTCCAGCGACAAAAAACTACTGATCGTGTCGGTGCCGAAGCTGGCCGATGGCCAGTACACCGTCACCTGGAAGGTGGTGTCCACGGACACCCATCACACGCACGGCGACTTCAGCTTTACCGTTAAATCGCAGAGCTGAGCAGCAATGGAAAATGACCTACAGACAACTCTCTGGTTCACGGGCGCGCGGGCGGCGCAGTTCGCATCATGCCTGTTGATCTTCGGCGTGTGCGTGTTTGACCGAGTGGTTATCGACAGGCGCGTATCCGCCGAAACATTTCGATGGTGGCGAAAGATGAGCGCGTGGCTGATCTGGCCGGCGCTGGTGATCGCGGGATTATCGGGAATCGTGTGGTTTGTGCTGGTGGCGATGGCGATGAGCGATTCACCGCTGAAAGAGGCGATGCATCTCCGTATTCTGCGCCTGGTGCTTGGCCATACGCAATTCGGACATGTCTGGCGTTTACGAGTGTTTATCTGGATCGCCGTCGTGCTTGTAACGGCGGCGATCCATTACAAATCGAAGTTCGCCACCCGCTCCCCGTCGATATGGCTGCTCACGATTCTGGGCGCTGCGCTGCTCGGCAGCCTGGCTTGGTCGGGACATGGCCGTGATGGGAACTCTCCGGAGCTGCATCTTATGGCCGACGTTGTCCATCTAACCGCCGCCGCGGCGTGGCCAACGGGGTTGCTGCCATTCAGCCTGATTCTTTTTTCTCTTCGCAAGCGGGCGGATAATGACGATTTTGCCGATCTGATCCTCATCACGCGCAGGTTTTCAGCGATGAGCCTCATCAGCGTTGGATTGCTTGCCGGCACGGGAATCGTCAACTGCTGCTTTCTGCTTGGTTCGGTGGGGAACTTGATTTCCACGTCGTATGGCCACGTGCTGTGCGTGAAGATCGCGATTTTTCTCGCGATGGTTACGCTGGGAGCGGTCAACCTGCTCTATTTAAAGCCGCGGCTTGCAAGCGGTAAATCCAAGATCGCAGGCAAACTTCAGATGACGGTTGGGGCGGAATTGATCTTCGCTATCGGAGTCGTGGTGGTGCTCTCGCTGCTGGGCACCTTGCCGCCCGGTTGACCGCACTTTCTTCAAAGATAAAAGTGGAGGCCGATGCCGAGGGATTGGATTTTCTGCAGGAAGAACTGTCCGTTGGGCGAATGGCCGTTGTAATACTCCACCATCAGATCCAGCCGCCGGCCGAAGGTGGACGGATTTTGAAATTCCAGGCCGACTCGCGCTGAGATATCTGCACTCCAGTTATTTTCCTGACGGTTCTGGATGTCAATCGCGGCAACGGGGATAGTCGAGGAGTTGTTGAAGATCGGGGGTCCATAGTATTCCAGGCCGTATTCAACCACGCCGCGCTTGAGGCTCGACGGATCGACATCGATCAGATATCCCCCGCCCCCGTAGAACCGCAGCGATTTGTGGAAGAGATCGTAGGAAAACACCACGTCAGGCTCTTCGTAGCTAAGCTCAAAGCGGGTGATGCCCGGGTTGTTCAAAAGAAAATTATCCCCCAGATGCGAGCTTTGATGGAATATCCGCGCGAGCATGGAAAAGTCCCCCATGCGGTACTCGGCGACCGGGCCGACAAAATAGTCCGCGTTGATCAGGTCTACGTTTTTCTGGTCCAGGTCGAAGTCTGCAAACAGTGCGGCCTGTACACCGATCTCCAAAGTCCCCGAGGGGTTGGGCGCCCACTGGAATAACGACAGAGAGTCGCCAAAACTGACATCTCCCGCGTCCCGGTTGATCTGCCCCGGCTGGTCATTCTGGGTATGGCCGATGTAGCGGACATACGCCGCGGAAAAATCCGGCCAGCGCGGGTCTGCTATAAGCGGATCAAAAACGCTGGTGGGCGCCAGAAATGTCCAGGGGTGCGGGGACAGGAGGGTTTGCACGCCGCCACCTTCGGGCGCGGACGTGGGAATATTGGCCTGCCCGCGCGCGGGCGGATGCACGACTTGATCTTCGAAATGGACACCTTGCACGCCCTGGATTTTCATGAGCGATTGCCGGATGTTCTCCTTCTCGGCTGCTCCCAGTTCGTGGGTTGTGACCGTGACGAATCCGTCTTTGACGGTGATTGCCGTTGGTTCGAGATGAAAGTCGTGCTCGAGGATGGCCGATGCGTATCCGGCGATGAATGCGTCCCGACCGACCGGCTCTTCAGCGGGAGACGCGGCAAATGCGCAGGTGGCCCAAACGCTGAGGATCACAGCCGCAACTACTCTGGTGGGGGAGGTCATGGATTGAAGTCTACACGGATTGTTTGATATTATAATCGTCTGAAATCTCTACTTTTTAACATGTCCGGCAAACGGCGCTATTCCTGAAAACTGGGGATAAATCGCGTGAACGATTGACAACAATACCCTCGCGCCAAATACTCTCCCCCTGCGGTTTACAAACAATCGGTTTCATTTCGGTCGGCTTGATCTCGCGGAGGATTGATGATCAGGATATTCGGCTTGTGGCGTGCGCTCGTCTGTTTTCTCACGATATTGATGCTGCCGGCGCTTGCTTGGGCTGACCGCATCGAGCGGAGGGATTTTGGAAAAACCGCGGATGGAAAAGCGGTCCAGCTCTACACGCTTACCAATAACACCGGCGCTTCGATCAAGCTGATGACGTACGGGGCCACCGTCACAAGCCTGAAAGTACCGGATAAAAATGGGGTGCTGGGCGATGTGGTGCTGGGGTTTGACAATCTCGAGCAATATGAAAATCAGAGCCCGTATTTCGGGGCGACCATCGGGCGGTTTACCAACCGCATCGCTCTGGGGATTTTCCACATCGGAAATGCCCGCTACTGCGTTCCGATCAACAATGGGCCCAACCATCTGCACGGCGGGTTCAGAGGCTACGACAAACGCATCTGGGACGCCGACGCGGCCATGACGGCCGATGGGCCTTCGGTGCGTTTTACTCTGCTGGACCCCGACGGAGCGGAAGGATATCCGGGTAACGTCAGGGTGACGGTGATTTATTCGCTTACCGAAAAGAACGCGCTGAAAATTCAATATTACGCGATGACCGATCAGACCACTCCGATCAACCTGACGAATCATTCCTATTTCAATCTGAAGGACGATGGAAAGTCGGATATTTTCGGGCACGTGCTGAAGATTTACGCGGATCATTACACGCCGGTCGACGGTACGCAGATTCCAACGGGAGTGATCGCCAGCGTGACGGGAACGCCGATTGATTTCACCTCGGCCAAGCCGATTGGTCGCGACCTGAAGGCGATGGGCGGCGATCCGATCGGTTACGATCACAACCTGGCGCTGAACAATCAGGATGGCAGTTTGGCCAAGGCGGCCGAGGTGTATGAGCCGGATTCCGGCCGTTGGATGCAGGTTTGGACGACCGAGCCCGGCCTGCAGTTTTACTCCGGGATTTTCCTGGATGGTTCGATCAAGGGGAAGGATCACACGGTTTATAATCAGTACGCGGCGCTCGCGCTGGAATGCCAGGATTACCCGGATGCCCCGAACCATGCGAATTTCCCAAGTGCGCTTTTGAAGCCGGGCGAGGTGTATCGCCAGATCACGGAATATCGCTTCAGCACATCGGCAGCGCAGCCGTTTTAGAATGTTGCACAAAGCGATAGAAATTTTTTTTGACTTCACCCGATGTACAATCGGGGTCTAACGAGGACACGAGAATGACAAGATTGATTCGAACAATGCTGGCGGCGGGTTTGTGTGCGGTGATTCTTGCCGGTTGCAGCAAGAGCGACCAATCCGGCGGCGGCGGGACCGCGTCGGCGACGACGCAGCCCGAGGCGAAATCGCTGCATCTCGCGTTTATCACGAACAATGCTTCCGATTTCTGGACCATCGCCCGAGCGGGTTGCGACAAGGCTCACGAGGAAATGCCCAACGTGGACGTCGATTTCCAAATCCCCGGTGATGGGACGGCCGCCACCCAGAAGCGCATCATCGACGATCTGCTTGCGCGGGGGATCGACGGCATGACCATTAGCCCGGTCGATCCGACCAATGAAACTCCTATGCTTAAGACCGTGGCGCAGCAGACGCTGCTGTTCTGCCATGACAGCGATGCGCCGGACAGCGGGCGCGTGTGCTACGTCGGCACGGACAACGTCGCGGCCGGGAAGCAGGCGGGGGATCTCATCAAGCAGGCGATCCCCGGCGGCGGGAAGATCATGTTGTTTGTGGGCACGCTGGACGCGCAGAACGCGCGGGACCGTTACAACGGGATCAAGCAATCGCTGGACGGCAGCAACGTGCAGATCATCGATGTTCGCACGGACGATACCGACCGAACCCGCGCCACGGCCAACGCGGCCGATACGCTGGTGAAATATCCCGACGTTGCCGCGCTGGTGGGATTGTGGAGCTATAACGGTCCGGCGATTGTCAACGCGATCAAGGCGGCGGGCAAAGCCGGACAGGTGAAGATCGTCTGCTTCGATGAAGAAGACGACACCCTCGCCGGCGTCAAGGACGGCAGCATCTTCGCCACCGTGGTTCAGCAGCCGTATGAGTTCGGCCACATGGCGATCACGATGATGGCCAAGTATCTGCAGGGTGATAAAACTGTTATCCCAGCGGGCGGCGCGCTTTATATCCCCACTTTGGCGATTCAGAAGGATAACGTCGATGATTTCCAGACGAAGCTGAACAAGCTTCGCGGGCGTTCATGAAAGGCGGTTATCCTTTCATTCCGGTGACGGTGACGCCCTCGATGAAGTAGCGCTGGAACAGGAAGAAGATGATGATGACCGGCAGGATCATAAGCAGGTTGCCGGCCATGATGAGGGGCCAGTCAACGTTTGCGTCCAGCCGCATGGCGAAGAGGCCAAGGCCCAGCGTGAACTTTGTCTGATCGCGCAGCAGAATCAGCGGCTGCATGAACTCATTCCAGGCGCCCATGAAGGTCATGATGGCGATTGCCGCCAGGGTGGGTTTCACCTGCGGCATCATCACGTACCACCACACTTGAAATTCGTTGAGCCCGTCGATGCGGGCGGCTTCGTCAAGTTCGCGGGGAATGGTGCGCATGTGCTGGATCATGAGAAAGATGAAAAACGCGTTCCCCAGCCACGCGCCGATCCAGAGGGGATTCAGCGTGTTGTACCAGCCGAGCGCGCGCCAGATGAGGAACGAAGGAATCATCGTCACCTGGCTGGGGAGCATCATCGTGGCCAGCAGGATTCCCATCGCCAGCGAGCGCCCGGGCCAGTTCAATCGCGCGAAGGCATAGCCGACAAATCCGGAAGAAAAGAAAACGCCGGCGAGGGAGAGAATGACGACGATGATGCTGTTGCCGACGTATGTCCAGAATGGCGCAGCGCGGAAGGCGCGATAATAATTTCGCTGGAGCTTACCCCACATTGCATGCAATGTAGAGCTGGGATAGAGCGTGAGCGTGAGCGTCGCCTTTCCCGGCGACATCATGGAATCAACCTGGCCGGTGGGGGCGATTGGCACCCAAATGCGCGGGCCGAGCGTTTGGTCCTGGAAGGTCGGTGGCTGGAGAAGAATGCTGGCGCCACGGTGCTGGGCAATATAGGTGGTTTCCTGCGAAAGATAGTTGCTCGTGCCGAGTTGCAGGCGAGCGTCCATGTGGTTCCATGAGCCATCACCCTTGTAAGCGACGACGATACGGTGAAGCTCATCGGGCGATATATCAGCATCGAAAGTGGCCTGCAGGACGATGGGCGCGGCGGAGGAATCGGTAAACCGGTAGTGAAGCGCCTGCACGCCGGCCGAGGGAACTGGGATAAGCTCCGCATCGCCGGAGATCACTTTCCAGAGATTTCCATTCTGCTCGATTGGTTTGACGTGCCCGGTGAGAGATCGCACTTCCAATGGCCCGAACTCAAGCCGAGCGAGCCGGCCGAGCATGATCGCATTAAGGTCGATGTGCGACAATCCGTCGAGAAAAGCGCGGTGGATTTCGGCATCGTTGCCGTCATGTGCCCAGGCTTCCTGGTCGATCCACTGCACCGCCTGGCGGGTTGCTTCGACCGCGGCCGCCTGCTGAAGGGATGCGATGTCTGATGGTGAAGTCCCGGTGGGAATCGGCACTTTACCAATTACATTGGCGGCGTCGGTGATGAGCTGCGGATAGATGACATCCCAGCGGTCGCGCGGGGCGAGCTCGGGGCGGTCGACGGCCGATGCGGGGACAACAAACGGCGATTCCGCGACGAAGCGCGGCAGCGACGGAAACATGTCCGTGCTGGTGACTTCCTCATCCGTCTTGAGACTCATGCCAAACATCCACACGAATGGGAAGAAAAAGATGAAGGCCAGCACGAGCAGTGTCAGGTGAAGCATCCAATTCCGCAGGATGGCGCGGAGGATGGTCCGCCGGGGTTTTCGCGACGGCGCGGGCTCGCGCAGGCGCATCGGCGGCAGAGCGGTGGAAGTGCGATCAAGGATGCTATGTACGCTCATAATGCACCCATTTCCTGCTTGCCACGAGTTGTGCCCAGGTAAGAACCAGCACGATCAGGAAAAGGATCCAGGCCAGTGCGCTGGCGTATCCCATCCGGAAATACTGGAACGCGCTGCGGAAGAGCTGATACGCATAAAAGTTGGTGGAGTCGGCGGGACCGCCCTGGGTCATGATGTAGGCTTCGGTGAAGATCTGCATCGTGGCGATCATGCCGACGATCGCATTGAAGAGGATATACGGGCTGAGCATCGGGAGCGTGACGTTGACGAATTTTCTGAACGCGCCAGCGCCATCAATCGTGGCGGCTTCATAAAGTTGGCGGGGAATCGACTGAAGTCCCGCGAGCCAGATGATCATTCCGCCGCCGGCGCTCCAGACGCTCATGAGGATGAGGGAGGGCTTGCTCCAGCGGGGATCGTCGAGCCAGCCGGGCGCGGTGAATCGGAAGGGATGACCGAGGAGCAGGCCGATGAGTAATGCCAGCCAGTGGGCCGGGGCCGTGGCGAAAAGCCAGTTCAGAATCATGTTGACCGCGCCGAAATTGGGATTCAGAAGCTCGAGCCAGAGGATTGAACCGGCGACGGCGGGCACGATGGAGGGCATGAAGAAAGCTGTGCGATAGATGCCGATGCCGCGAATGGAGCGGTCAAGCAGCATGGCGATGAACAGGCCGACCGCCATCACCAGCGGGAGGCGCAGCACCATGTAGGCCGTGTTCCAGAGACTTTGGACAAAAACATCGTCGGTGAGAAGATCGCGGTAGTTCTGTAGACCGACGTAGCGCGCGGGAGTCAGAACGTCATATCGCGTGAAGCTGGTGACGATGCTGAACAGGATCGGCCCACCGACGAGGAAAACCATGCCGATGAGCCACGGACTTGCGAAAACCATGGCAGCGCCGACCTGGCCTTTTCTGTAATTGTGAATTTTGCGATTGCGATGATACGCGATTACCCCGGCCACTCCGCACAGCGCGATGAGGCCGGCGTATGCCCAAAAATAAGTCGACCAGTTTACTTCGGTGGGAGGCGGTGGCTGGAGGAAAGCATCGAGCTGCGCCTGCGCTCCGCGCTGCATGTTCGATAAGGCCATTTGTACTTCCTCGTCTTCATTTTTCGCCTTGGCGGCGTAGACGTGGTTGATGGCCGCCTGCATCGCGCGGACATGCTGGTTCCAAAGCACCTGCCCAATGGGTGATGGCGGGCGGATTCGCGCCTCGGGCAGCATCTGCTTGATAACGGTATACGCCTGCTTGATTCGAACGGGAACCTTGGGGTCGTTTGAAACCCAGTCTCGCTCGAGATTTTCAAAAAATGTCCGGTTGGGATTGGGCGTCGGGAGATAGAGACGGCCCTCGGCGGCCATCGACTCGCGGTCGGCCTGCTGCAGAAAAAGATAGGTTTTCCAACTCGTGAGAAACTGGATCAACTTGAAAGCACCTTCGGCTTCCTGCGCTCCCCGGGGAATGATGTAAGACATGCCACCCGACCAGGTGATGGGCTTGGCACCGGCCGCGAGACGATCGCCGGGAATCGGCGCCGGTGAAGTGAGGAAATCCATGTCCGGCTTCCAGTTGATCATCTGCTGAAGCGACCAGGTCTGGTCGATCTTCATCGCCACCTCGCCCGTGAGGAACGGATCGAGCGGGCCGGCTTCCTGAAATCCCGCTTCGAAGGAATTCACCTTCGCGACACCGCCGGCATCGTCAAAGAGATCGACAATGAATCTGAGCGCTCGGCGAACGGGGGGCGTGTCGAACGTGACGCGCGTGCGGTCCGGGCTGAGCAGCTCACCACCTGCTTCCCAGGCGTACATATAGAGCCAGCTATTGCCGACGTTCGGCGCGAAACCGAGGCGAAGAATCTTACCGGTGTTGCGATCGGTGATGGTCAGCTTTTTCGCGGTTTCGCGAAGCTCTTCCCATGTGCGCGGAGCGCGCGGTTCGTGGGTGATGGCATCAACCATTCCCACCTGGCGGAGTTCATTGGAATTGGAGAAAAGCAGACGGCAGTCGACGGTGGCCGGAATGCCGAAGATGCCTTCTTTCCCAGTGGTTCCGGGCTTGCGGTAGCACCCCTCTTCGACGGTCCATGGATAATCTTCGGACAGATCGAGCCGGTTGGGATCATTTTGCTTTTGATGATCGAGGAACGGCGAGAACTCGGTCAGCGCGCCCCGCGCCGCCCACTCGGGGATGGCGTAGCGATCGAACATCATCATATCCGGCGGTACGCCCCCGGCGATGGCGGTGAGAAGGCGCTGGCCATCGGTTGTTATGTCGGGCGTAACCGACGAGCTGTAGACGACATGATATTCAGGGTTTTCGAGTTCGAACTGGTGAAGCGCGAGCTCGACGTTGGGGCCGAGCATCAGGAGATTCCAGACCACGATCTGCTTCTTGCCGTCCCGATGGCTTGGACGTGTCGCCTGCCAGGTCCAGAGCGCAACGCCGACAGCGGCGACCAGCGCGAGCATCACCGCCAGGCGCAAAGAGATCAGGCCGCGCCGGTAGACGGCAAAGCGCCGTCTTGCGTGGGCAGAGACTCCTGGGACATGGGACATGGCAAGCGGCGGATGAGAAACAGGCCGAAGAATCAGAACGATCAGCTCACAGCTTAGCGCCCGTTGTCGATTCGCGAACGATGAGCTCGACATCGACCATCGTCACCGCAGGCAGGGGCTCGGGGTCAGCCATCTGCGACATCAGGCGCTCGTAACAAAGCTTGGCAAATGGCTCGGCGACAAATCGAATTGTAGTGAGAGGCACCGGAAGCAGTCCAGCGAGAGGATCATCGTCAAATCCGGCCAGCAGAATATCCTTGCCGATGGTCAATCCCATTCCCATGAGGTGCCTGCCAAGCAGGGCTGCGTAGTGATCCATTTTGCAGACAACCGCGTCCGGCCTGCATTCGCTTATCAGGGACTGGGAGAACGCCGCGTCCAGATCATCAAAGGTCGCGGGACGGATGAACGATTTATCGACGATGAGCCCATTGTCTTCGAGCGCATCGCAGTATCCGCGCAAACGATCCGAAGCCGCGCTGGAAACAAACGGCGAACCGATGAACGCGATGCGCTTGCGGCCCTGCTTGATGAGATGGTCGGTAACGAGATATCCGCCGCGCCGATTGTCGTACGTCACCAGCGCGAGCTTGCTGCGATCGGGAAACGAAACGATGTCGCGATCGACGCAGATGACCGCGATGCCTGCCGATTGCAGTTTGTCGACAACCATGCTGTTGTAGTACGCCTCATCCTTTGGCAACTCGACCGGGTAATAGAACACACCGGAGACGCCCTGCTCGATCAGCGCGCGGGCGGCCATCATCATCTGATCGAGACGATTTCCTCCCGTGCGGCTGACGATCTGAAGACGAAGATGATCCCTGCGCTGCGATGCCAGCTCCTGCAGATGCGCATGAATCTGACCACCGATCCAGCCTAAATCAGACGGGCTTTGCGTGAAGGGGGCGAAGAGCGCGACTCTTTTTTCCTGTCGCATTGCGATGTGCGTGCCGGCGCCGCGCTGACGGTTGACGAGTCCTTTGCTCTTGAGGTCGCGCATCGCGCGGGCAATTGTCGTGCGCGATGCGGAAAATGTCTTGGCGAGTTCCGCTTCGGTGGGCAGGCGATCACCCGGTTGAAAAAGACCCGCGGCAATATCGCCCAGAATTGTTTCAAAGACCTGGCGATGGCGTGGCCGGCGCTCCTCAGCGTCGTCCGCCAACTTACTCACGCCCGCAGATGTCTTTTCCTGTTGACGCATCGGTTGTCTGCTAAACACCCTAGGCGATAGTATAACAGCAAGTCATTGACGAGTCAAAGTGATTACTATCTCGAAGCCAAATCAGGCCGCTCTTTGTCTTAATTACCAAACATTTACCTAATTTCGAGGGATTTTCCAAGCTCCATTTGTCCATTTGAGGTTGATCGAATGGAGGGCAAACACCTCTTTCCGGCGAATGCGCCAGAAGATATCAGGACTCTTGGAAAGATATAAAGTGATTAAAAACAGATATTTACAAGTACGCTCTCTTTTTTGCGCCGGTTTATGATCGCAACGTTGGATGAAGACAATTCAAGCGCAAATGATTGAGAGTACAAAAGGATTTTAGAATGTACTTGCAAAAGCATCAACGTTTGATATCCTATCTCCTCGAGGTTCGGCTGGATTTACACCGGCTGCAAGTCCACAGGCGTAGCCGGTTTGTTCGCCAACGCGGAGGAAAGCATGGTTGCAATCGGCACTACGAATGCCATTGATCTTGTGGCTCATCGCGCCAACCTGTTTAACCTGATTGACGCAGCAGCGATGGCGAGCCAGTTCGATTTCCGCACATTTCTCATCGTGTCGTCTTAAATGGTGAAATAACTCAAAGCTTTTTCCATTGGCTGGAAGGCTGAAACAGTGAGTTTAAGGCAGAGGTTTATCATTTCGGTCAAAACAAAGTTTACGAGGAGAGGAAAATGAAAAAAGTTGGAATTCGTCACGCACGTTTGTCGGCTGCGATCATTGGCGCGGTTTACGGCGCTTCAATGGCTCACGGGCAGATCCTTTTGACATGGGATCCCTCCGGCGCAAATCCCCCCGTTGACGCCAACGGGACCTGGGACACCGTCACACCCCAATGGTACAACTCATCCACGACATCGGCGCAGGCCTGGAATAATTCCGATTCTCCTCCCGACACCGCGATCTTCGGCAATGACACCAGCTCGTTCGGAAGCGGGTCCGGCACGGCATACACGGTGATTCTCAGTACCCCCCTCAACGTCCAGGATTTTATCCTCGGCACTGCGACCAGCGGTGCTGGCGCCGGTTATTACAGCTTCATTGATTACGGCGACAGCAATGAACAACTCACGCTCAACGGTAATCTGATCAAGGCCTCGGCCGTCGGTGAATCAACGTTCGAATTGAGCGCTCCCATTAATCTCGCTGCCGGAAATCACGTGGTCGCCATCAACGACACGCCCGGCGCGGTGCCTGAGTTGTCGATGGAAGAGCTCAACGACAACTCCCTCACCGGCCCGGGCTCAATTACGATGAATAACGCGTACAACTCATCGGGGTACGCGCAATATGGCACCTTCGTGCTGGATACGGACAACACCTACACGGGCGGAACGAATATCGTGGACGGGGCCCTGACGGCCAATGCGTCCAACGCGCTGGGCACGGGAACGGTGACCATCGGTAGTCAAGGCGCGCTGGAATTCGGCGGCAATGGAACGAAGCAGGCGAACACCCTGACGATTACCAACCCCGTTGTCATCACCCGCAACACTTACACGGGCACCAATTACAGCGATTACACCTTTGCGATCGCCAGCACCAATTCGGGTGCTGCCAGTAGCGGCGCAGTGACGGTGACATTTAACAGCCCGACATTTGAGATCGATTCCACCAACGCGGTGCTTGAGTCGGATACTTCCGACATGATCATCAACAGCAATCTCACCAACGGGCCCGACGTTACCGCCGGCGCGCTGACGTTGCAGGGCGATTTCGCCGGTTACGTCACCCTTAACGGCAATAACACGGGACTCACGGGTGGAATCACGCTCACTGGCGGCGTCGAATTGAACGCCACCAACTATAATAATCTGGGCGGCGCGACGGCGACGCTGACCTTCAACGGCAGCGGCACATTCCATCCGGTGGGTGGATTCATGACGAACTTTGGCACGCTGAACGTCAATTACAGCACGTTCGCGGGCGGCATCGACGTGGATTCGGGCTCAACGTTCACGATCGGCCAGAATCTTGGCACATCGGGTAACACCAGCGGTTCGGTCGGCATGCGCGGCGCAGGGACTATGATCCTGTCCGGAACCGATAGTCTCGGCGGGTCCACCTACTGGGACGGATGGTCGGCTGCCGGGAATACGACGACGACCGGCGGGATTGTCGATGTGACCGGCACCGTCGCCCTGGGTTCGATTCACCTTCGCAGTCCGACCGTCAATATCACCGGCACTCTTACAGTGAACGATCCGGGAAACAGCGGTCAATTTGACTCTGTCGGCGAGTCCTCCAACGGCACCAACGGCGGTCCGGATAAGGCGATTGTCAACATCACCGGCAATGGTGAATTCAACTCAACGACCGGTGATACCTTCTACATTTCCGACGGCGCCAACACTCAGGGCACAATCAACATCAGCGGCAATGGCCAGTTCATCACCGGCGGCGTTACTGAGATAGGTACTAACGCCGGCGCTACTGCCACGATCAATCAGACCGGCGGATCCATCACCATCAACCGCAATGGCAACTTTGGGTTCGTCCTTGGCGACGGCCGTAACGGCAACGGTGGCACCGGCCCGATAGGGACTTACAATCTCAGTGCCGGTACGTTCTCCGACGAAAACGGCGAGATTTACGTCGGTGAAGGCAACGGTGGCGGCCCCGGCGAGGGCGTTTGGAATCAGACCGGCGGCACTGCTACTTTCGGCAACTGGTTTGTCGTCGGCCGCGAAGGCGCGCAGGGAAATGTCACCATCTCCGGCGGTTCTCTCACCAAGGACACCAGCAACGGAGGCGCGAACGTCTCCGTCGGCGAAGGCGGCGCAAACGTCTGTACGATGACCATCGACAACACCGGTTCGTTTAACGTCGAATCCGGGCAGTTCTTTGTCGGCAACAACGGCAGCGTCGGCGTGCTCAACGTCGGTAGTCCCACCGACCCGGTCAATGCCTCTCCGTCACTCACTATCAACGACTGGTTCGCGGTTGGCCGAGGAAATGGCGGCACCTCCACCGGCACGCTCAATTTGTACGATGGCACGGTCACCCAGCAAACCCAGAATTATTTTGATATCGGCGGCGATGGTGGAAACGCGACCCAGGGAATCGTCAATGTTTACGGTGGTACGCTGACCGCGCTCAATACCTGGATCGGTGAGAACTCCAACGATACGGGCGTTCTCAATATGAACGGAGGCGTTGCATCCCTGGGTTCGGTGGAACTCGCGCTCGGCAATACCGCCACCGGCACGATCAACCTCAATGGCGGCTCGCTCGCCGGCATTCAGTTCACAGCACAGAATAACGGTGGCACCGGCACTCCCGAAATGTTCTTCAATGGCGGCATATTAACGGCTCCGGCAAGTGACAGCGCAGGCAATACCAACTTCGTTGGCATGAAGGTTGTCAGCGTTGTTTCCACCGGTGGAGCGATCATCAATCCGAACGGGAATAACCTCTATTACAATTCCGGCCTCACGCACTATTCCGGGGTGACAACCGACGGCGGGTTGACCGTGCAAGGCACAGGTACCCTTCAACTCGGAAGCTCTGGGCATACCCCGGCAAATACCTACAACGGTGGCACCACAGTCACCGGCTCGGCAACCCTGGTTCTTTACGACACCGGTTCACTGCCCAGCGGCAGCAATGTCGCCAATGGCTCAGCCCTCGTGGTCGGCGCCAATTCGACTGCGGGCAACGTCAGTGGGACAGGCACGACAACCGTCAATTCCAGCGTCGCGTTTACCTCCACCGGGACTAACTTCACCCAGGGCGCCCTCGTCAACAATGGTTCGACGACGATCGATGGCTCAGGCACGATCGGCATTGGCAACCATGCCGGAGCCATCACCGGCTCAGGCACGGTGACGATCGGCACGGGCAGTTCCAGCAATACGATTCACCTGGCCACCAATAGCGGCGCGAGCACGCTTGGCTCGCTGGTGATCAATGCGGGAGCGACTCTGGACATCGCCAACAACCATGTGATCATCAACTACGGGAGCGGCCCCGATCCGATTTCGTCCATCGCGGCATTAATCAAATCGGGATATAACGGGGACACCTGGACCGGCGCCGGAATCACGTCGGCCACCGCCGCTGCCAATTCCGGCAGCTACGGCATCGGTTACGCCGACTATGCCGATGCGGGAAATCCCGCGGGTCTGTCGTCGGGTCAGATTGAAATCGCCTACACCTTGCTGGGCGATGCAAATCTCGACTACAAAGTCAACGGCGCTGACTTCACGCTGATGGCCGCCAACTTCAACGATTCGGTGACCAACGGCTGGGACAAGGGTGACTTCAATTACAGCAATACGGTCAACGGCGACGATTTCGTGCTGCTGGCGGATAACTTCAACCAGTTCGCGGCGCAATCGGATGTGACGGCCGCGGACCTCGTCGCGCTGGATAGCTTCGCCGCGGCCAATGGGATCAGCCTGACATCAGTTCCCGAGCCGGCATCCATCGGAATGCTGGCGCTGGGCGGCGTCTGCATGCTGCGGCGGCGGCGGAGGAAGGTATAAATGGAAAACAGCCGGGCTAGAATCATGAGGTGAATCGTGAGTAAGAAGAGCAGAGCATTTACACTGGTTGAGCTTCTCGTAGTAATCGGCATCATCGCCCTGTTGATCGCGATCCTTTTGCCGGCACTGAATAAAGCCCGGCAACAAGCCAACCAGGTTACCTGCGCGTCGAACCTGCGGCAGATGGGCTTGGCGCTCGTGATGTACATCGACGATACGACGTACTATCCCGGATGCCGATGGGAAACCTCTAGCAATAATCCACCGGTTGCAGGTCCCCCTTATGCTGTCTGGCCAACTCGGTTGCGTAGATATATGGGTGGCACCGGCACCCAAGGCGTCTTTTATTGCCCCTCTGAAGACAATCGTTACACTTGGGTACAGGACGGTACAACACCTCCCGTTGCCGTAGCCAGCGACTGGGGTTTCGGTTATAACTTGGGAGAAAGCATCCTTTACGAAGGCGTCTACAACGGCGTACAGCGATATTTCTCGTATGGTTACAATGACTGGGGTGCGTATGACCCATACTATTCGTCATTCACGGGTCCGGCGCAGTTTTATCAGCGCGGTTTTGGTGCCGATTTGTGGAACACGACCCTACAACCAGGAAACGCTGCTATTGCTAAGAACATTGTTTCGTCGGAGTTGAAGGCCGCGCGGGTCAGGCATGCATCGCAGGTCATCATCATCACCGATATCACCGCTGGCAACACTTACGATTTCAATGTCGACCCCAATGATCCCACCCAGGCCCCAGGCACTATTCATCACGGAGGTTGCAACTGCCTCTATGGCGATGGCCATGTGGAATGGCATGTGCAAAGTGATCTGATTTTGTACAAAGTGCTCGCCAGTGGCACCATTCTTCAATATAACCACGCACTCCCAATCTGGGGCACAAACGCTCCCCAGTGGGACAATGATTTTCTGCCATGACCTGAAACGTTTTAAGGCTCGAACTTCCTGCACTTTTTGAGTCGCGGACTGGCCAAGGGTTCGCGACTCTTTTTTCTTTCAATATTGTGTTGTTCTTACTGCGTTGGTGACTGCGCGCTGATCACGGATAGATGGGAGAAGCTGGCGCAGACGACATCGGGCGAGTTGGAATATCGCCGCACGCCGATGGCTCCGTGTGAGAAACTGGCATCGGTCACGGTAAGGATTGGGCTGGCGGCGTC